>MDSW01104310.1_pt1 | contig 135826 bp, 108 predicted proteins | sample 811171 | NCBI WGS metagenome assembly MDSW01 (sample SAMN05326641, study PRJNA326480) | marine metagenome | isolation source: seawater | place: Atlantic Ocean: North West | collected 2012 | reverse complement strand
GCTAACCTCGCTGGTTTTGTAAAAGTTGCAGATGCCATGTTAGATCAAGGAATAATGTAACCAAAATAATTCATGGGACTCCATGTTTTGATTTAATTAGAGTACAGTAACAGAAAGAATCCCCTTAAAATAATTATTTAAGAAGGAGGTCAGTTTTGTGAAGATCTTTTTATAAAAAATCTATCCCTAACGTTATTGCGGTGAGTTGATAAGGGCGGGATGTAATATCGGCCCCTTGCTGAAAATATTTAGATAATGCAAACCGGCCTTTTAAATATATTGAGCCATAACCTAAACGAGCGCTTACTCCATAAGACAAAGGGTTATTATAAAATTGGTTTACTCTTCTATCCCGGACAGAGCCTGATAAATCTGTATAATTTTGTTTCCGTGTTGTTTGCAATCGCATACCAATATACCCGCCAATTCCAATAGTCATTCCCCTATTACCATCATTACTACTATTGAATACTAATTCTAATGGAACTTCCAAGTATGATGTTGTTAAACTTGACTTAGTTCTAATATTCGCGCTGTCCGGATCTAAGGTGACATCAATCCCTCTCTCTGTAGAAGGAGATAAATCTGTAGTCACATAAGATAAATCACCAAAATCAAGTACACTCCAGAATACTGACACTCCCGTTCGAAACCAAAAAGGTGATTTTGATAATCGATATTGATTAAAAAAGACATCCCATGATTGAGAGGAGGAATTGAGAAAACGGCCCGATCTATTTTGAGCCCACTCAAAATCAGCAAAGCTCAAACCTCCACCCGAAATATCTGCTAGTTCAATAATCCCATATGCAAATGACATTCCACGATGTATTTTGACTTTCTCGGCACTCTTTTTACTTTGTAAACCGGATAAATTGACATCAATTTTTATGGAATTAGTCTCTTCGTCTTGTTCTTCGGGAGGAAGCTCACCGATTTTAATGGCTTTATTCTTTTTACTCTTTTTTTGTTCTTTTTTTAACTCTTTTTCTTTCTTCTTAGTTTCTTTCTTTAAATCTCTTTTTTCCTTTTTTGTCAATTCCACAGAATTTACTTCACCTAAAGCATCTTGCCCTTTCAAATTAAGGGTTAAAAGAAAAATCATTGAGAGCGTGTAAACTAAATATTTCATAAGTGTCAAATAGGATGATAGATAGCAAAAATAGCAACATTTATGCCAGATCGACAATTTAAAGACATATGAATTCCAGTGTATACGATAACAAAAGATTAGATAGGTTTTTTCAGAAAAATTTACCCGACCTTTGAATATGCCAAAAAAAGGCCCGAAAAAGAATAAAGCACATCGTTCGATGGATGCTGCTTCATTAGCCTCAAGAATTCTTCGACTTCTTCAAAAAAAACCATTCAGCATATTCCCTCTTGAGGATATAGCCATAGAAATGAATATGTTTGAACGCTCCGGAAAAATATTAGCTAAAGCTGCAATAGATATTTTAAAGGGAGCCGGTCAAATCAGAGAAATAAGTCCAGAGAAATATCAATACAAAATAGATGAAACTCATGTGCAAGGTGTTTTACAACTAACTTCTTCAGGCACTGGCTATGTAATACCGGGGGGAGAAGAGGATGATATTTTTATAAGGGAAAATAATTTAGGTCTAGCTTTTGGAGGCGATGAAGTGAAAGTTTTACTTCATCCTCAAAAGGGAAGGAGGAAAAAAGAAGGTCAAATAACAGAGGTGATAAAAAGAGCAAGAAATAGATTTGTTGGTGAGCTACAAGTTTCCGAAAATCATGCTTTTTTAGTCACAGATAAACGAAAAATAGGCCCAGACTTCTATATCCCGCAGAATAAATTAAGTGGTGGAAAAAATGGGCAAATTGTTGTTGCCTCGCTGATTTCGTGGGATAATCCAGAACAAAACCCACAGGGGGAAATTGAAGAAGTGCTGGGTGAACGTGGTAATCATGATACTGAAATTCATGCGATATTAAATGAATATGCACTACCCTATTCATTCCCTAAAGAAGTAGAAGCAGAAGCGAATAATATCCCATTAGAAATTAATTCAAAAGAAATATTGAATAGGAAAGACATGCGAAGTGTCAAAACATTCACTATTGATCCCTATGATGCAAAAGATTTTGATGATGCCTTAAGTATTCAGAAAATTGATGATCAATACTGGGAAATTGGAGTTCATATTGCCGATGTCACCCACTATGTAACCCCTGGCAGCAAACTTGAAGAGGAAGCTCAAAAAAGAGCAACATCAGTCTATTTAGTAGATAGGGTTGTTCCTATGCTGCCAGAAGTTTTATCAAATAAGGTGTGCTCATTGCGTCCCAATGAAGATAAGTTCACATTTTCCGCAGTATTTGAAATCAACTCAAATGGCAATATCCGAAACCGCTGGTTTGGTAGAACTGTTATTCACTCCGACAAGAGGCTCACTTATGAAGAAGCTGAATTAATCATTCAAGGTGAAGCCGACGATCTCCTTGGAAAGGAAATTCGAATCATGAATTCAATAGCTCAAGATCTTCGAAAAAAAAGAATGACTGATGGAGCAATTGCTTTTGATCGCGCAGAGGTAAAGTTTAAATTAGATTCAGAGAACGAACCCATTGGGGCCTCCTTGAAAGTTGCTCAAGATTCCAATAAACTTATCGAAGAGTTTATGCTCTTAGCTAACAAACATGTTGCTAATATTATTGGCCGGCAAGCCAATGGGAAACGTAATACCAAAACAATGGTATATCGGGTACATGATCATCCAGATCCGGCGAAGCTTGAAACCCTTTCCAAATTCGTTAAACCATTGGGATATAATTTGGCAACTCAAGGGTTACAAGCGGTGCGCAAATCAATAAACACCATTCTCTCAACTGTCAAGGGAACTCCAGAGGCTAATATGCTTGAGACCTTAACGATAAGAACCATGGCTAAGGCCATTTATTCAACTCAAAATATAGGTCATTATGGTTTAGCATTTGATGATTATACCCACTTCACATCGCCTATTAGAAGGTATCCAGACATGATGGTTCACCGTCTCCTTCAAGATTTTTTAGAGGGGAAACATACCCACAACATTGAAGAGTATAATGACATGTGTGACTATTGTTCAAATCGCGAACAAAATGCAAGCGATGCGGAGCGAACTTCAATAAAATTTATGCAAGCGAAATACATGGATAAATACCTAGGAGAAGAATTTGATGGTATTATATCTGGAGTAACTGATTGGGGAGTCTTTGTGGAAATACAAAAAATGGGATGCGAAGGTCTTGTTCGTTTAAGTGAATTCAATGATGACTATTATTTAATAGACAAAAACAATTATCGAATAGTTGGAGAAAGAAACGGGAATAGCTATAATCTTGGAGATCCTTTACGAATTTTTGTCAAAGACGTAGACTTGGTAAAAAAGACAATTGATTTTGGGATACCCCGAAAAGAAGCAACCAGTGGCAAGCAATATTCCAGCAAATTTAAAGGTCGCTTCCACGAGTCCAAGCCGCAAGAGTTAAAAGCAAAAAACGACTATTTCATTCCTAGGGATTCAGATTCAAGAAAATTTTCAAATCGGGGCAATTCAACCTTTAAAGCAAAAGGGCCTAAAACAACTAAGGCTAAAAAGAAACGCCGTTAATCTCTTGGCTCCCAAACATTATCCTTTCTATTGACATCTGCAGTCCAATTTTCTGGGTCAATAAGTATTCTTTCAATATTCTCAAAAGTTACATCTAATGTGAATATCCGCTCAAGCTGAGTGTAATTCCATGGGCCCAAAACATTAAACCCTTTTTTATGGCCAAACATTGAACTAAGTGGTATTGTATAGTCTAAAATAGATCCTGATTTTAAAATAATTCTCATATCCACCGGAATTGCCATTGTGCCTATTCTCTTCAAAGATATACGAGTCATTTTGTTATCAATACCATAAACAGATTCAATGGCAATATCTGGGTATTTATTAGTTGAAATCCAAAGATTTAAATACCAGTCTAAAACCATACCCGACTCTTTTTCAGCAATCCGTAAAAAATCTTTTGGGGTGGGATGCTTAAATGCCCATTCATTTTTATATCGGGACATAGCAGACCAAAATGGACCTTCGCCTATAATTCCTCGAAGTTGAACTAAAAACAAAGAACCCTTCATATATGCTGCTAATTGATAAGGGAATTTTCCATCAAAATAGTTAGCAAGTGTTCGTGTCGGTTCAATCCATGACTCCTTAGCTAATTTTGAGAATCTTGATAGATAGGTGCCATGTGGATTTAAAACATTTTTAGCAAGTAATACATTCATTGCTTCATCTTCAGCAAAACTTGTAAACCCTTCATCCATCCAAGAGTATTGTTGCTCATCAGTTCCAAGCATTCCATAAAACCACATGTGAGAAGCTTCATGAATGACAGTAGATAAAAGATCATCATATGAGTCTCCTTGTACTTGCATTACAGTTGCCATTGGATACTCCATTGCTCCTTCACCCCCTTGGATTATAGTGAATTGAGGCCACTCATAACTTCCAAATTTTTGTTCCATGAATTGAAAATAATTCTTTACATCTTCCTTGAATTTCTCCTTACTAAGGTGCTTTGATGATTTTTTATCTTTTTTATAAATAAAATGTAAATCAATTCCGGTTAACGATTTTCTCTTTTCATGAATAAAATTTTTGTCTGCTACCCATGCGAAATCATGAACTTTTTCTGCCCGGAAATTCCAAGTTAATCGAGTCCCTTTTTTATGATTTAACTTTTTATAAGAATACCCGTGACCAATATTATCGGCATTCATTAGTATCCCTGTTCCCCCTAATAAATAATCTGAATCAGCTGTGATATTGACATTAAATGTACCATAGTCTCCGTAGAATTCTCTGGCGACATATATATCAGGATGCCAACCATCTTGATCAAAAACGCAAATTTTTGGATACCACTGGGTAAAAGTATAAGCAACACCTTCAGGACCTTTTCTTCCTGCCCTCTCCACTAACTTTGGAATATTAGTGATATACTTTAATCTAAAAACAACAGTCTCTCCAGGCTTTATTTCTTGCGGTAAGACGCCATGTAAAATAGTTTGATCAATATAAAAAGAGACGAGTTTACCATTCATAGTCATCTCCGATATAGCCTGAGATCCCCATTCATCATTCTTATATTCCTCAATATTATTACCAATTGCATTATCCTTAAATCTAGATGGTATATTGGCCATATTTGAGAGCATACTCCCTGGCTGGAATGCATTCCAATATAAATTAAAAAAGACATCAATTAAAGATTCGGAGCTGTTGTTGGTGTAACTCAGTTCTAAATCACCATTTAACAAATTCTCCTTATCATCTAAATCAACATTTATGTTATATTCAATTTCTTGTTGCCAATATCCCTGGCCTTGAAGAATTGATACATTCCAAAAGAGAATAACTGCAGCTAAAATTATTTTTTTCATTTATCTAATCATTTAAAATTCTAGTGTGAGCTAATCGAGGGCCACGATCCGTTTTTTCAAGAGTACAAGTTTCATTTTGTGGATCATGTTCTAAAAATAAACGATAGCCATTTTTAGCAACCTCATTAAGAATCAGACTCTTTTCTTCTAAAGTAATTAAAGGACGAGTGTCATAACCCATTACATAGGGCAAGGGGATGTGACCAACTGATGGGAGTAAATCCGCCATGAATACTATTGTCTCTCCTCGGTATGAGATTATTGGGCACATTTGAGCATCAGTGTGTCCATTGACAACAAAAGCATCAAAACCCATTCCGGTTGATATGCGCCTCTCTCCTTCTGGCGCATCAATAAAATTGAGTTGTCCACTTTCCTCTAGTGGTCTTATGTTTTCTTCAAGAAAAGATGCTTTCTCCCTTTTATTCGGAGAATTTGCCCAAGATAAATGACGTCTATTTGTCCAATAATTTGCGTTGCTAAAAGTAGGTTTGAGGATTCCACCACTTCTTTCCACAGCTCCACCTACATGGTCAAAGTGCAAATGCGTCAAAAAAACATCAGTAATGTCTTTAGGTTCAAGTCCAATTTTTTTAAGATTCCCTTTTAAGCTTTCATCCCCATGAAGATGATAATGACTAAAAAACTTTTCATCTTGCTTTGACCCTATTCCAGTATCAATTAGAATCAATCGATCATTATCTTCTATGAGCATAGACCGCATGGCCCATGTGCAAAGGTTATTGTGATCAGCTGGATTTGTTCTTTGCCATAGAGACTTTGGGACTACTCCAAACATTGCTCCCCCATCTAATTTGAAAAACCCAGTATTTATAGCATGTAGCTTCATAGCACAAATTTAGTGGGGATAGATTTCACCACATAATTTCTATTCTCTAATTTCAACTTTAAAAAAGAAAGGACAGTCCCCCGACTGCCCTTTCAACCTAAACACTTAAATGCGACTAAGGCACATTTAGATCTTGTGACGCTTTCAAAATTTATGCCATGTTATTACTTATTTCGTTTTGATCGAAAAAAATCTTTTAATAAATCAGTACAAACCTCCTCTTCAATACCTCCGGTAACAATTGTCTTAGGATGAACTTTAATTCCAAGTGCATTGAACCCTCTTTTTTCATCATTTGCGCCAAAAACTACACGGTCAATTTGAGACCAAAAAAGAGCCCCAGCGCACATAGCACAGGGCTCCAATGTTACATATAATGTGCAATCTTTTAGATATTTAACTCCAAGATAATTTGAAGCTGAGGTTATAGCTTGCATTTCAGCATGTGCAGTCACATCTGTCAATCTTTCTGTTAGATTGTAACCTCTTGCAATTATTTTATTATTAGCGACAACAACAGCCCCCACGGGGACCTCATCCTCTTCAAAAGCTTTAACTGCTTCTCTTATTGCCTCGCGCATAAAATACACATCATCAAATTCCATAAGGATAAAGCTACGCAGCCCCTCTTGCTTTTCTACCTTTGTGTAATAAACTATTATCATGTATCGTACTCATACCTGTGGAGAATTAGGACTTTCAGAAGTTGGTCAAACTATAACGTTAAGCGGCTGGATCCAAAGGCGCAGAGACTTTGGTAGTCTTTCATTTATTGATCTTAGAGATCGATATGGAATAACTCAACTAGCTTTCAATGAGGGAGTAGATGCCCAAGTATTGACAGAAGCAAGGCTCATAAATAGAGAATCTGTAATTCAAATAGAAGGGGTCGTTGTAGAAAGAGAAAAGAAAAATAAAGTCTTAGAAACAGGAGAGATAGAAATCAGGGTAACCTCAATTAAAACTCTTAGCTCAGCAAAAACTCCTCCTTTCACTATCGAAGAAAACACTGATGGAGGAGATGATTTAAGAATGAAATATCGTTATCTTGATTTGAGACGAAAATCTGTTCGAGAAAAATTATTACTTAGAAATAAAATCAGTATGTCAGTAAGGACTTACCTAAATTCAAATGGGTTTGCTGATATTGAGACCCCTTATCTGATCAAATCAACACCGGAAGGGGCCAGAGATTTTGTTGTTCCATCAAGAGTAAATCGTGGTCAATTTTATGCGCTCCCACAATCTCCACAGACATTTAAGCAACTTTTGATGATTGGTGGCTTGGATAAATATTATCAAATTGTTAGATGCTTTAGAGATGAAGACTTAAGAGCAGATCGACAACCAGAATTCACTCAAATTGATTGTGAAATGTCATTCATAGACCAAGAGGATATTTTAAATGTATTTGAAGGGCTGTTGAGGCATGTAATTAGAGAAGTGCACTCCAAAGAGATTGGCTCAATTCCTAAGATGACGTATAAAACAGCAATGAAAAAATATGGGAATGACAAACCTGATATTCGTTTTAATATGACCTTTGTAGAGCTTAATGAGGAAGTAAAAGATTCTGATTTTCCCGTCTTCAAAAATGCTGAATTAGTTGTTGGAATAAATGCAAAAGGATGCTCTAATTATTCTCGTAAAGAGCTCGATGTATTAACAAGTTTTGTAAAACAACCGCAGCTTGGAATGTCAGGTCTTGTTTGGATGAAGGTGGATGAAACTGGGATCCCAAACTCAAGTGTCAATAAGTTTTTTAATGAAGAAGAACTCAAAAAATGGATGACAATATTCAACGCGGAAAAAGGAGACTTAGTCCTAGTTTTAGCAGGAGAAAAAGCTAAGACTCAAAAGGCGTTAAGCGAATTAAGAATGTATTTAGCAGAAAGTTTAGGATTAAGAAACCCTATGGAATTTGCTCCATTATGGGTTGTTGATTTTCCCCTTTTAGAGAGAGATGAAGATAACAATCGATGGGTGGCAATGCATCATCCATTTACTAGTCCGAAAACAGAAGATTTAAAAATAATCGACTCTGATCCCGGAGCGGTACGGGCAAATGCTTATGACTTAGTTTTAAACGGCAATGAGATTGGAGGAGGTTCTATCCGTATTCACGAGAAGAAGCTTCAGTCAAAAATGTTTGATCTTTTAGGATTTACAGAAAGCGAGGCAAATGAGCAATTTGGATTTTTAATGAATGCTTTTGAATATGGTGCGCCTCCGCATGGCGGAATTGCATTTGGTTTCGATCGCTTGGTCGCAATAATGGGTGGAGATGAAGTCATCCGAGATTACATTGCTTTTCCAAAAAATAATTCAGCAAGAGATGTTATGATTGAAGCCCCTTCAGAAATTTCCACTGACCAGTTAGAAACCCTGTCCATTAACGTAATACCTGAAGATTAATTAATATCTTCTCACTCATTAAGCGTAAATAACCTACAAAAGGCTAGAACAAAATGCTATCTAACTCTGTTCTAAAACAATACTCCAACAAATATTTACCATGAAAAAATCCTTCATCTTGATGTTTTTCGTTTTTGCCTTTTCAGCAAAAGGACAGATTTCGAAAGAAGACAACTGGTTGGACTTAATGAATGATCCTGAAGTTAACTTTTATGATGTCGTAGATGCTTTTGAAACAGAATGGGATGGTAAAACTATTCAAAAAGGCCGAGGTTGGAAACAGTTTAAAAGATGGGAAGCATTTATGGAACCCCGATTATTTCCGTCTGGTATCCGTAATAAATCAAATTCCTTATTCAATTCCTACAACAGTTCTGAAACAACCTCATCACCATCTATCTCATCTGGATTGGGCAATTGGACTCTCGTGGGGCCAACCAATGGGAACTCTTTAAATGGAATAGGAAGAATTAATGTGATCGCTCTACATCCAACACAAGTAAACACGCTATTTGCAGGATCTCCGGCGGGCGGATTGTGGAAATCTACTGATGATGGTCTTAGTTGGTCTACGAATACGGATTTATTGCCAAATCTCGGAGTAAGTGCTATTTTAATTGACCCTTTAAATACAAATATTATGTTTATCGGAACTGGAGATAGAGATGGTGGGGATACCTATTCCATAGGGGTTTTGAAATCTACAGATGCAGGTCATACATGGGATCCAACTGGTTTGAGTTTTAATGTTACGCAATCATACAGAATTACCGGCCTGGTCATGCATCATGACAGTACAAATCATATTGTAGCAGCCTCAAGAACAGGAATCTACAAGAGTTTAGATGGAGGAATAAATTGGTCGATAAAGCAAGGAGGGTCTTTTCAATGCATTGTGAAAGTACCTGGATCCAATAAACTATTTGCTGGAACATCATCAAATGGTCAAATTTGGACATCCTCTGATTTTGGTGCTACTTGGACGAAAATAACCAATGGCCTTCCTACTGCTGGCAGAAGAGTTGAGCTTGCGGTAACAGCAAATGATACTAACTATGTATATGCAATATATGGAGCTGCTAATAACGGACTATATGGGGTTTACAGGAGTGTTGACGGCGGGTTAAGCTGGTCCCAAAGACATGGATCAACTCCAAATTTATTAGACTGGAGCACAAATGGAAGTGGCTCCGGTGGTCAAGCTTGGTACGATCTTTCTATCGCAGTTTCTCCATTAAATAAAAACGTAGTCTTAACTGGTGGTGTAAACGTTTGGCGATCTAATAACGGTGGATCTAGTTTTTCTTTAAGTGGTCATTGGTACGGTGGTGGTGGTGTTTCGTTCGTACATGCTGATCATCATTGGATGATGTTTAGACCGGGAAGTAACGAACTTTACGCCGGTTGTGATGGAGGCGTTTATAAATCAAATAATGGGGGAATTAATAATAGTTGGGTTAGTAGAAATGCAGGCTTAGCCATAACTCAATACTATAAAATTGGTACGACAGAAGCTGATCCATCATTAACTATTGCAGGAGCTCAAGACAATGGAACGCATCTTAACGATAACGGTTGGGATCGCGTTGGCGGAGGAGATGGAATGGATTGTTCTATTTCCATTGGAAACCCAAATGTAATGTACAGATCAATCTATTACGGAGATTTTGACAAATCAACAAATGGGGGCAATAATTTCAATGCCACATTCAATTTGCCGCCTGCAGGTTCTGGTAACTGGGTTACTCCTTTTATTTCTAGTCGCATTTCTACTAACACTCTTTATGCAGGGTTTGATCGACTATGGAAAAGTACGAATGGAGGCGCTAGTTTTAATGCAACAACATCCAATGGGATTTTTGGTTCCAATAATATTGATGTTTTAGCTGAAGCACCTGGAGACCCCAATACTATCTATGCAGGTATAAATAACAGATTGTATCACTCTTCAAATGGAGGAACCACATGGACATGGATTTCAAGTAACATAGGCAGTGGCAACGTAATTACCGGAATAGCTGTTGATCCTTTAAACTCAAGTCATATATACATATCTAAATCAAGTTATATATCTAACGCCAAAGTATATGAATCATTTAACTCAGGAGCTTCATGGTATAATCGTAGCGGTTCACTTCCAAACATCCCTACAAACTGCATAGCATACCAAAATAATAGCAATGGAATTATTTATGTAGGAACTGACCTTGGAATATATTTTCGTGATGCGAGTATGCCCGATTGGCTGCCTTTCAATAATGGAATTCCTAACACTATCGTAAATGATATTGAAATACTCAATAATGAAGGAATTATTAGAGTTGGAACATATGGAAGAGGAGTATGGGAAAGTCCTTTGGTAAGTAATTTCTTAGTTAAGCCAGAAGCTAATTTCGCTGCATTTCCTGAAAACGTTTGCTCTACTGGTGATACTATAAAAATCATTGACTTTTCCACAAATTTACCCTCTTATAGAAATTGGAATATCTCTCCTTCAACATTTCAATATTTAAATGGGACAGGACCAAATTCATCAGAAATTGATATCACATTGCAGCAAAAAGGTGAGTATACTATTCAACTCATTTCTGGGAATTCATACGGAAGTGATACGACGGTAAAAATTAATGTCATTTCTGCTGGAGGAATAGAGACCCCGGCAACTGAAGAATTTTTTGAGGCGATTCCTAATCGATGGACAATTTCCAATCCGGATTTTGATAAAAGCTGGGGCATCGCACCCATTGGGAGCACCACAGATAGTACTTGCGCGGTATTTCATGGCTACAACTATTTTAATTCCGGAGAAATAGATGATTTAATTTCCCCAAATTATTCTCTTGATAGTAATAGTCTTCTGGTTTATGATATCTCTTATCGTCAAAAAACTGGTTCAAATTCTGATACATTGAATGTTTTCATTAGTGATAACTGTGGCATATCTTGGAACCTTCTCCAAAAATTTTATAATGATGCAAATGGATCTTTTGCAACAGGCCCAAATCAAGCTGGTGCTTTTACCCCATCAACCCTGTCTGATTGGAGAAGTGACACTATTGCTCTCACGACATATAGTGGAGATTTAAGGTTCAAATTTGAAGTGATAAACTCAAATGGCAATAACTTATTTTTAGATCGAATAAGATTTATTCCTGGATCAGGATCAGTTCCTACTGCGGAAGTATTTAGTGATACTATCACTTGCATCAATAAACCAATTAAATTTTATTCTTCAGGAAAAGGCAATAATGCCACTTACCTCTGGAATTTCCCCGGAGGCATCCCTGCCATTAGTTCGCTCAAAAATCCCATAGTAACATATTCAAGCCCAGGGAGTAAGTCAATTAATTTGTCTGTCACAAATACCCAGGGAAGTGATACTATTTCTTTATACAATTATGTTGATGTTTTAAATACATCACAACCATTTGTAACCATTAATTCCAATTTGAATGCGATTTGCATAGGAGATACCATTTTGTTTAATGCCACCGGAGTAAACATTGGCAGTACGGCAAAATATCTTTGGACAATAAATAGTCAAGCATTTGGAGGAAATAATTCTAGTATTTCTTTATTTAATTTAAACAATGGGGACACTGTACGATGTGAAATTCAATCCTCAGAAGTTTGTGCTTCACCATCTAAAGCAATTTCAAATCCAATTATAGTTTCGGTACTACCATTGCCAACTGTTCAAGCAGGATCATATTCCACTGTTTGTGTTGGCGGAAATGCTGTGAGCCTTCAAGGAATACCTGCGGGAGGTGTGTTTTCAGGTACAGGAGTTGTAAATGGATCATTTCTTCCAACAACAGTTGGGCAAGGGCAGTATACTATCACCTACACCTACACTAACAATAACGGCTGTGTCAATTCAGCAGAATCTATTATTACAGTCTTAGGCTCACCAAATGTTTTCTTAACCTTACCAGCAAATTTGCTGTGTGAAAATGATCCACCACTAAATATTACAGGTGGATATCCATCAGGAGGAGTTTATTATGTGAATGGTATTTTATCGACTCAAATAAATGCCAACAACCTTGGTACGGGTTTACATGAATTAAAATACACCTATTCAAACTTTAATGGATGTACAGCATCAAGATCTGATTCATTTGAAATAAAAACCGCACCCCCCATTCCAACTGTTCAAGTTTTTGATGGTGATTCTCTTTTCTGTCCAGAAGCTATTTTAGGATGGGAGATACAGTGGCTTAATGCAAATAAAAATGCAATTCTCGGAGAGACAAAGGCATGGTTCATTGCACCAACAACAGGTATTTATTTCGCACGATTGAAATTAGGGACCTCTTGTTTTCCGACTTCTTCAGGAACGAATGTGGTTTCTACTGAGGAGTATAATATCTCTAAAATGAAGGTTACTCCAAATCCTAGTTCTGGTAGTATCCAAATATTCTCTTCGGGAGCCATATATACACCGTATCGCTTAAGATTAACCAATCTATCTGGTCAGGTTTTTTACGAAAAAATTAAAAAAGCTAGCGGGAATTTAGATGTCGAAAAAATAAATATGACTCCATTTCCCCCAGGAGTATACATAATTGAAAGAATCGATTCTAAGAAAATAGAAAGTGACCGTGTGGTAAAATTTTAGCCTATGTTTTAATAGCTGAATTTAAAACACTTTTGAATAACGCAAGACCATCAGTATTTAATAAATTTTCATCTGCTGCTCTTTCTGGATGTGGCATCATGCCCATAACATTTCCATTTTTATTGGATATCCCTGCGATGTTTTCAATGGAACCATTTGGATTTGATTCTTTTGTAGGATTACCCAAATAATCTACATACCGAAACATTATTTGGTTATTGTCATTCAGAGACCTGACAATTTCCTCATCGGCATAGAATCTTCCCTCACCGTGAGCAATTGGAATTTTATATGTTTTTTCTTTATCAAGTTCAGCCGTAATAGGTGTTACAACATTTGATGGCGAAAGAAGTACATTTTTGCATATGAACTTATGCGATATATTATGCAGAAGTCCACCATTCAGAAGTTGAGTCTCAGTAAGAATCTGAAAGCCATTACATATCCCTAGGACATACCCTCCTCTTGCTGCATGATTTTTTACCTCCTCCATAATTGGAGAGAAGCTGGCAATTGCTCCAGATCTAAGATAATCTCCGTAAGAAAATCCTCCTGGCAATACAACCATATCAACTCCTTTTATATCATGATCTTTATGCCATAACGGTATTGTTTCACAACCTAAACCGTCGCGCAAGGTATCAATCATGTCTTGGTCACAATTCGACCCGGGGAAAGTGACTACTCCAAACTTCATTTGCCAAAGGTAAGTATGGGAATTGTTATTACTCACAGATATATTTGGCATGAAATATGTTTAGATAGAGACATAATTTTTTTAGGTATCTCCATAGGTACTTTTACAAAAAATAGTGGTTTATGCGTTTAGCACTTATTGGAGCTACTGGAATGGTAGGTGAAGTAATAAGAGAAATATTGTTAGAACGGCAGTTCCCCGTATCTGAGCTTATTCTCAGTGCCTCATCAAAATCTGAAGGACAAAAAATTAAATGGAATGGTACTCAATATGAACTCCTTTCTCCAGCAGAGGCATTGTCCAGAAAGCCTGATTTAGCAATCTTTTCTGCGGGGAGTGAAATCTCAAAAACATACGCTCCTAAATTTGCTGAACAAGGTTGCGTTGTAATTGACAATTCCTCTTTCTGGCGTATGGGGAAGGATATTCCCCTAATCGTCCCAGAGATAAACTCAGATGTTTTAAATAAGAGCAATCTTATCATCTCAAATCCAAATTGTTCAACAATTCAATTAGTAATGGCTTTAAAGCCTTTACACGATATCCATCCTATCCGAAGAGTTATTGTCAGTACATATCAGAGTGTCACTGGTTCTGGGAAAATTGGTCAGAAGCAGCTAAATAGAGAAAGAGCTGGCGTATTTGAGGGAGAGACTGCTTACCCATATCAAATTGACATGAATTGCATTCCTCATTGTGATGTCTTTTTAGATAATGACTATACCAAAGAAGAAATAAAGCTCACCAATGAAACAAAAAAAATAATGGGTGATCCTAATATTCTAATTACTGCAACAGCTGTTAGGGTTCCGGTTGAAGGAGGTCATTCAGAAAGCGTCAATGTTGAATTTCAAAGTAATCGGCCTTCAATTGAAAGTATTAAGAGGGCATTAGATGCTTTCCAAGGTGTAAAAGTTCAAGACTTTATTGAGGGGAACACTTATCCCATGCCTATTTATGCACATGGGAAAAATGATGTTTTCATTGGCCGAATAAGAAATGATTACTCTCATCCAAAAGCCATTAATTTATGGATTGTTACTGATAATCTAAGAAAAGGAGCTGCTCTAAACGCAATACAAATAGCTGAAAAGCTTGTTGAGAAAAAATTACTATTTAAGAAAGTAGAAAATTGAATTCAGGATTTATGAAAAGTATTAATTTTTATCTCTGCCTTTTGGCTTTTGTTTCAACCCTAAATGCCTACTCTCAGATATCTTTCAAAGGTTTAGTAGTAGACAATTCAAATGAAAAACCTATAAGAGAAGCAGCAATTTTATTGATGCCTGTTGATGATAGCAGAAGAGGCAATTCTCTTTTGAAAACGATAACTTCTGACAAAGGGATGTTTGATATTTCCATACCATATCCCGGCAAGTATCGTCTAAAAATTAGTGCCTTTGGATTTTCTCCATTCACAGAAATTATTGAAACCAAGGAAAAATTAGCTGATAATTCAACAGAAGAGAAACCAGGGGTTTACAGAATCTCCAGAGGTGATATTGAACTCGAAGAAGCTCAAGTAATCTCAAGAGGGGCAATGCTCAATGGTCTTGATCGCAAAGTATACAGTGTTTCAGATGATTTACAAGTATCCAGCGGAACCGGTACAGATATTTTAAGACAAGTTCCAAATGTCTCCTTAGATATCGATGGGAATGTTGCACTTAGAGGAGATGAAAATGTGACAATTCTGATTGATGGACGGCCTGCAGCCATGATGGGCTACAGAGGACAAAATGCTTTTGATCGACTCCCATCTGGGACAGTGGAAAGAGTTGAAGTCATTGTGAATCCAGGCGCGAAATTTGATGCACAGGGAACTGGTGGGATAATAAATTTAGTTACGAAAAAAGGACGAGAGTTACCGTTTAATGGATCCTTACAGGTTGGAGTTGGAACAAGAGATAAATATAATTTTGGAGGAAATATTTCTATTCCCATTGGGCAAGTTAGAATAAATACAAATATTGGAGTTAATGACCGTAATATGTTAGGTGGTGGTGCCACATATCGTGACTATAGACTACCCGACACAAGCTACTCAACTCAAGAAATAAGTAATTCAAATAGAGAAGATTTAAGTTATAATGCACAATTTGGTCTAGACTGGGAACTGAAAAAGAAATATATTTTTGGACTTTCCTTTGGAACAAGTCAACGTTATCGAAATTCATGGGATTCTGCATTCTTTGATAATAAATCAGAAGACAACTCTGAAACTTCTTCGGCGATACAAACTACATTAAATGATTCCCAAGATTTAGATCAAAATCTTTCTATTCGTTTTGAACGAAAGTTTGAAGAAGAAACAAAGAAATGGACTGCAGATTTTAGACTTTCAAATAATAATGATAATAATTTAGATGAATCAATAATTATTCGAGATTTAAATTACCCTGTAGCTTTTACTTACGATGGAGCATACCAAGAAAATTTTCTTATCAATGGAGAAGGACTCCGAGCAAATTTTCAAACAGATATGGAATGGCCCATAACCGAGAAAACAAAAATAGATTTTGGATTAAGAAGTAATTGGAGAAATACTTTTGAGGATCAAGAAGCCGAGCAATTAATGACAATTTCAAGTAATTTTAAAAATGATTCACTTAGAAGTTTCATAACTGATATGAAAAATCAAGTTCATGCCGGATATATAACCTTAGGTCATGCATTTTCCAAAAAATGGAAAGGGCAACTAGGGTTAAGATATGAACATGCAATAATCTCCATAAAGACAAGTGACACGACCAATATAAATAGAGTAATTCCTGGGTTATTCCCAAGTGCTTATTTAACTTACAGTCCAAAAAAAGGGACTGACTTCCAGTTTAGCTACTCTTTAAGAGTAAATCGACCTGACGGACGTTGGGGCGGAAATCTAAATCCGAATATTGATTACTCAAACCCTTCGAGCCTGAGCAAAGGGAATCCAGAATTGGATCCTGAATTTACTCATTCTATGGATTTAAGTGCTGTTCAATATGGGCGTTGGGGATCCATTTCAGGATCTTTTTATGCAAAGCACACGGTCAATATGATGTCTCGCTTCATTGAAACACTTCCCGATGGGGTGATAATGATGTCATGGGAAAATTTTAATTCACGAGAAAACTATGGGGTAAGTGCCAATGCGAATATTAGACTAAACAAAAGTATTAGAATGCAAGTTTCTGGAGATGCATTCTATTCTCAAATTAACGGTCGAAATGTGTTGTCTAACCTTACTAGAAGTGGATTTGGATGGCAAGGGCGAAGTAATGTCATGATTCAAACATCAAAAAATCAGCAATTACAGGTGAGTTACTCCCAATGGGGAGCTGGCCCTACAGGCCAAGGCATCCGTAAAGGAATCCATTTCTTTAATGCTGCCTACAAAATGAATCTTCTGAATAAAAGAGTTTCAATATCAGCAAGAATATCTGATATTTTCAATACTAGAAAGTTTAGATACCTTCAGTACACAGATAGCTTAGATATTGATTTTATGAGATACCGAGAGAGCCGTATTGCTTGGCTGACCCTACAGTACAATTTTGGTAAAATGGATCCACGAAGTAGAAGTAGTTATCGCTCTGGGGGGCCAGGTGGTTCAGGAAATAGTATGATAGGTATGTAATGATGAAAAAACTCTTTCAATTTTTAATAATTATTTTATTTTCTACTTCCTGCTCAGCTCAGGAAAGTAATTCTAATAACAATATAAAATCTAAAAATCATATGGAAACAGCGGTATTAGCTAGTGGCTGCTTTTGGGGAACAGAATATTTCTTAAAGCGTATTGATGGTGTTATCTCAACTACTGTTGGCTATACAGGAGGATTTGTAGACAATCCAACCTATGAGCAGGTTTGTTCGAAGCGTACCGGGCATTATGAAGCTACAGAAGTTGTTTTCGATCCTCAAAAAACAAACTATGAAGAGATCGTTAGAGTTTTCTTCGAAACTCATGACCCCACTCAAGTGAATGGTCAGGGACCCGATATAGGGCCGCAATATAAAAGTGCGATATTTTATATTGATGAATCTCAAAAGATTATAGCACAAAAGCTTATCAATATTCTGTCTGCTAAAGGATTAAGTATCGCTACTGAATTAAAGGCTGCAGAGACATTTTACTCTGCAGAATCCTACCACCAAGATTATTATGACAATAAAGGAGGATCTCCATACTGTCATAGGTATCGCGCCTTATTCTAAGGTTCAATTCGTCTAATTTGGAAACATTCATGTGTTGAAAACTCTTTCACACACTGATATATAAATATTGTTTGAATATGTAATTTGCTCTGTAAATGTCAAAGTTAAATTATAGTCTCGAGCGTCATCTTTTTCATCTTCTTTTTCAAGAAGACATCGTTGATGTTCAAGGGTTTGGACGAATTGAAGTTCAAAAATTTGATGCCGAAATTCAAGAACAATCTGGTCTTTGTATACCTGCTGCAAGAAGAATTAGCTTCTCGCCAATTGCTAAAAAAAGTGAAGTTTTAATAAATCACCTGGCACGATATGAAGGGCTTTCATTTGATTCTGCTCGAGGGACTATAGAATCAATAACTAGAAATTGGAGACAAGAATTAAGCCAAGGCAAACGACTTCGGCTTGAAGGAATTGGCTCATTCTCTAAAACAGGCCTTCAATGGGTTTTTCAGCCTTCAGTAGAGGCTAATTTTTTGCCTGAAGCATTTGGTTTACCAATATTCCGAATTACTCCTTTAAGTCAAAAAGAGGTCATCCCAAAAGAATTTAAAACTATTGACCCCCTAAAAGATTTAGAAAACAAAAATAGAACAAGGAAATGGCGATCACCAGTGCGTACCGCAGCGGTAATGATTGGTGTTTTAAGTCTGCTAGCATTAGGGACGACAAAAGATGACTACCGAGAAATGATTCAAAATGCGTCCCTAAAACCCAATTGGAAATTATTAGAGGACAAATTAAAAGCATGGAGTAATTCTGAAAAAATAGATATCGCAAAAGAGATTACTATTAATCAGCCATTAGATATAACTAATAAAGAAGATTTTGTCAAGATGCCTGCAAAAGACATCAAAAAAAATTCTAAAGAATTAAAAGCCAATGACTATTTCTCACTTATTGTAGGTGCATTTTCCGAAATAAATAATGCAGAAAGACTCGTTGAAAATTTGCAATCCAAAGGATATCCTGCAGCATTAATAAAACGAAAAGGAGAGCTAACAAAAGTTGCTATCGAGAGCTTTGATAATAGAGAATCAGCTCAATTAGAAAAAGAAAATATGCGTCTTCAATTTCCTGGTGTCTGGATTTATACACAATGAATAAAAAACCAGCATCAGTATCACTTTCTGTAATGACAGAAATTGTTTTACCTAATGACACAAATAATCTTAATAACCTTTTCGGTGGGCAATTGCTTAGCTGGATGGACCGTTGTGCAGCGATATCCGCTCATCGACACTGCAGAGAAACTGTCGTAACTGCCACAGTTAACCATGTCTCATTTAAAGAAGCAATCCCCCAGGGCTCAATAGTAACACTCGAAGCTAAAGTTTCAAGAGCATTTAAAACTTCAATGGAGATTTTTATTGATGTATTTACAGAAGATCAACGGGGGGATGGAGAAAAAACCAAATGCAATGAAGCCATCTATACATTTGTAGCCGTAGATAATAATGGCAATCCAATTGAGGTTCCAGAGCTTCTAGCAGAAAGTGTAATAGAAAAACAACGGTTTGATGGAGCTCTTCGACGCAGACAGCTTGCTTTAATTTTATCAGGTAAAATGACGCCTGGCGAAGCAACAGAGCTAAAAGCTCTATTCTTTGGTGCTGAATAACATTTAGTCTAAATCATTATTTGAATTATTGCAGCAAAAATTAGGCTTGGCGTAAGCCAATAGCGTAGTTTTTTGGGATGAATATAGTCTTTCAAATTGACAAGATGCGGGCCGAAAAAGACGGCTAATAAAGCCACATATTCATCTCCTCCGGGGAATAAAAATGCTAATACAATTGCATATCCTATTCCCACCCAACTCAGTAATAATCCACGTCTTTTTGGTTTTTTTGCATTTACTAAAGCCTTTAATGTTTGACCAATAGCAAAAACACCCCACATAAGAATAATATATTCGCCAATCAAAGGCATTCGAGACGAAATATCTATATTAAAATTATTATTTAACATTGGTAGTTCCTCAGATGAGGATATTAGAAAAAACACATAAAGGACTATTGGCAAAAGCCAAGCAAGAGAAACTTGTATTACAGCTTTAATTTCGGTTTTCAAACCTATTGAAAGAGAAAGAACTGACGGAGCCAAAAGTGAAAACAATGACGGGTGAATAAACCCCAACAAAGCTGAGACAAAACCTAAATTACTTCTTGTTCTCAGGGATGTTTTTCTTTCATCACTAAGTTCAAAAGTAATGGCTAACCAAATAGCTACTCCGATACTTAGAAGTGACTGTTTCCATGTTAAAGGTTCGTTTGTAAGAGCTATGAGTAAACACCACCAAGACCAGCCTAAAAGATAATTAGACAAAAGATATCTACTCCTGTAAACTAAAATCACATTTATTAACCAAGACGCTAAACCTATACATATTGGTCCTAGCCAAAAATCAAAATTGAATTCAGGAATCACTGAACTTCTGAAAAAATTTAGAATCCCAGTCCCGATAAAAGTTATCAAAACTAATAATACGGCAATACCAGGATGGGGGTTTCTAAAAATATGAGACTTAGATAGCACGATTTTCAGTAAATTTGTTCAAAATTAATAGTACAATCATGCCATTTCGTTTCTTTTTTGAAAGTTTAGGTAAAATTTTTGAATTTACTTTTCAAATTTTACCAGTTTTAGGAAATAATCTAAATTATCTGTTCATGGCTATAATAGCTGGACTGGGAATTTATTGGCTTCGCGAGATGCTTAAGCATGAAAAAGCTGGAGAAAAATAAATTGCTTTTTTCTTTTTAAATCTCATAGCCTGTTTCTGGAGGGATTTAAATATATTTATATCCAGATCTAAATTATTAAAACCCGAAACCAAAGAAATGAAGACGACACCCATAATTATAATTATACTAGCTATCTCTGTTTTTACATTTTCAGCGTGCAACGATACGGGCGGCGGAAAATTATCTGAAGAAGATGTCCGCGATTTTGCAATTACACATATTGAAAGCCAAGTTGGTTACGATGAAGGAGTCGAAAGTTATGTAAATGGACTTTCAAATGGTCTCCTCGTTTGGTCAAATCCTGTTTGGAAAAACAAACCATGGGAATACGATACTGAAGGAATAGACGGAAGTGGCTTCTATGAGGATTCACTAAAAGTAACTATCCATGATATATATATTATGGGAACCCATGCTAACGTATATGGAACAATTAAATTCTATATTGATGACGTTGTAACAACTTACCGAAACTTTTCTGGCATTATTGGAAAAGAAGACGGAAAATTAAAGTGGCAACGATGGCTTGGGGTAGATAATTCTGAACTTGCTGCTGGATTCCTTTGGCCTTCCACCGAACTTGAAGGAGGCTTGACTGCATATAACGATATGCGTAATGCGATGATGAATCTAGAATTTGAGTTGGCAAAGACAATTTCTGATACCCTAGTTGAAAAAGACCCGAATTGGGCAACTGCACATTTAGGCCAAATGCAATATTATTGGGCGAAAAAAGATGATTCAAAACTTCAAGAGGTTATGGAATTAGCATTGTCAAAATGTGAAAATGCAAGCCGGGCTGAAAAACACTTCATTCAGTCCTACACTCAAGATAGAGAAACTGGTCAGAGAGAACTTGAGTTAGCAATGATGCATGCCCCTGATGACCCAATGATTAGAGTATGGTATGCTTGGAATTTAGAGGACAATAAACTCGCAATTGACATATTAAAACATGCATGGTGGAGATTACCTGAGCACGGTGGAGTAAACAATATGCTTGGATATAAATACATGGCCGATGGGAATATGGAAAAAGCTAAAAAACATTTTGAAATTTTTGCAAGAGCGAATTCAGAAGTTCCAAACGCATATGATTCCTATGGTGATTATTACATTCAATCAGGAGATTATGAAAAAGCAAAAGAAATGTTCCTTAAAGCTTATGATACAGACAACTCTTGGACTGCATCAAAAGAAAAAGCAGAGAGAATAGAAGAAAGAATGACTAGAGTGAGCTCAGAAGAATAAGTTCTTCATTCTATGAATTATATAAAAGCCTTGTTCGATTTGAGCAAGGCTTTTTTAGTTAATCCCTAAATCGTTACCAATATCGTGGCGATAATATTCTCCCTTAAACTTTATTGTTCGTAGTAAATCGTATGCTTTTTTGCGAGCATTTAAGGGATTTATATCGAGCCCTGTAACACAAAGTACTCTTCCCCCATTGGTGATTAATTTATTGCCTTCCATCTTTGTTCCGGCCTGAAATACAATGCAGTCATTATTTTTATTTCTTTCAATACCATTAATAATTAAACCTTTTGGATATTTCTTTGGATAACCACCACTGACTTTCATTACCGTCAGAGCAGTTTGTTTTTTAACTTTTAAAGTCCTTGAGATTATTTTTTTTGTTGCCGCTTCTTTTAGAACCAAAAGAATATCTTCCTGAATGCGAGGCAATACGGCTTCCGTTTCAGGGTCCCCCATTCTACAATTGTATTCTATTACTTGAACACCTTTTTTAGTTAAAATAAGTCCAAAGAAAATAAAGCCAACATACTCAATTTTATCTGCAGACAATCCTTTGATAGTCGACTCAATTATATTTTGTTTCACATCCTCAAAAATTGATTTTGTCATAAATGGAACGGGAGATACGGCACCCATACCTCCTGTATTGAGCCCTTTATCTCCCTCATTTATTCGCTTGTAATCTTTTGCCTCGGGAAGAAGCAAATAACCATTTCCATCAGTCAAAACGAATATGGAAAACTCCATTCCCTCTAAAAACTCTTCAATAACAACCTGAGAAGATGCCTCTCCAAACTTTTCATCACTAAGCATTTCTTGTATTTCAACAATTGCATCGTTCAGATCTTCATGAATTACAACACCTTTCCCTCCAGCTAAACCATCAGCTTTTAAAACATACGGTGCATCAACTGTTTTTAAATAATCAACCGCCTCCTGTACTTGATCTTTTCGAAAAGTTTTATATGAGGCCGTTGGAATTTTATGCCGAGACATAAATCTTTTCGAAAAATCTTTACTCCCCTCTAGTTGAGCCCCAACTTTTTTAGGTCCGATAAAAAAAATATGAGAAAGGACCTGAGTATTTGAGAAATAATCTGCCAGACCAAGAACCAAAGGATCTTCTGGGCCAACAATTACCATATCAATATATTTATTTATGCAGAAATCTTTGACCTGATTAAAATTGTTCCACTTTAAATCAACAGATTTTCCATACTCCAATACTCCAGGATTTCCCGGAGCAACATACAACTCGTCGAGTAATTGACTCTGTGCGATTTTCCATGCAAATGCAGTTTCGCGTCCACCGGAACCAAATAATAGTACATTCATATGTTCATAGAAATTTATATCAAAAATACAACGGCAAAACCCTTAATAGAGAATTTAACATGAGTATCCCGATAGTTTAAATCAGGTTAATCATAAAAGCTTTATGCTACGTATCTTCTAGCCATGAATTCTATCCATTTAGAAAGTATAGATTTAATAATAATTTTTGCCATATTAATTATAATTATTGGTGTTGGGATTTGGGTAGGTCAATCCTCTAAACGCTCATTAGAGGGTTTTTTTTTAGGGGGTAGAAATATACCCTGGGCACTCGCCGGGCTATCAATGGTAGCAACAACTTTTGCTGCTGACACCCCTCTTGCTGTTACAGAAATAATTGGAATGGATGGGGTTTCAGGAAACTGGATTTGGTGGAATTTACTAGCAGGAGGCATGTTGACCTCGATTGTTTTCGCTCCATTGTGGCGAAGAGCTGGTGTTGTTACCGAAGCTGAATTAATAGAGCTTCGATACCACGGAAAACCGGCATTTATACTACGGGTATTTAGAGCAATTTATCTAGGTTTTTTTATAAATCTCCTAATTTTAGGATGGGTCCATGTTGCCATGATCTCTGTTCTCGAAGGGTTATTTGGGATTCCTTATAATTACGCTTTTGGGCTTACAGCCATTATAACTGTACTTGTAGCAGTTTATGCAGCTCTGTCTGGTCTGCTTGGTGTTGTAGTAACGGATGCCATGCAATTTATAATAGCAATGACTGGCAGTATAGCTCTCGCTGTATTTGTTATTCAATCAGAAGAAATTGGAGGACTTTCTGGACTGACATCTTCACTATCTTCTGAGCAGTTGAATTTCTTTCCGGATTTCTCAAAAGACAATACAGATGGCTTTGCTATAGGTATGGGTGCCTTTTTTGCTTACTTTGGAATGATGTGGTGGAGCACTTGGTACCCAGGAGCAGAACCAGGAGGTGGTGGTTATATAGCCCAACGCATAATGAGCTCAAAAAATGAATCTCATGCAGTCGGGGCTACCTTATTTTTCAATTTTGCGCACTATGCTTTAAGGCCTTGGCCTTGGATATTAGTTGGTCTAGCATCTTTAACACTATTTAATATTGAAAATCATACTCCAGATAACTTAAAAAAAGAATTAACCGAGGTTAAAGCGATGCCAGGTTATTCTCCTAATTGGCTTTCCGGGGAGGGCAGCCCGAATAATGTTTCAGATGCAACCAAAGTTTTAATCGTTAGAGAGGGTCTTAGGCAAGCGGCCAAGAAAAATCCAAAACTTGCCGAAGCAATAAATTATGAGATTCACCCACGATTTGGATACATATATGCCATGAAACATTATTTACCAAAAGGGTGGATGGGATTAATGCTAGTGGCATTTCTCAGTGCATACATGAGTACAATCTCAACACAACTCAATTGGGGAGCATCCTACTTGATTAATGATGTATGGCTTAGAGTTAAAAGTAAATCTCCCAAAGATGAAATAGTTGTCCAAAATAGTAGGTGGCTTATTGCGATTTTAGCAAGTATAAGTCTTCTAGTTTCTACTCAAATTCATAGTATTTCAGGGGTTTGGAAATTCATAATGGAATGTGGAGCTGGACTTGGGCTTGTACTAATCTTAAGATGGTTTTGGGGTAGAATAAATGCTTGGGTAGAAATAACCGCTACAATTACTCCATTTATAGGATATTCAATTGCTCGCTACTTTTTCCATCTCAAATTTCCGAATTCTTTCTTTTTTACCGTTGGTTTAACAACGGCAGCATGGCTCATAGTATTATTTTCTACCAAAGAATCCAAACAATGGATATATTTTAAATCTCGTGTCTTTGAAAAAGGCATGATATCAATAGGTCTTCTTTTCTTAAGATGGATCCTTGCCGTTATATCTGCCTACTCATTACTATTTGGAATTGGGGGATTATTATTACACAGTGTGCAGGAAGGCATAATTTACCTTTTCTCTTTTGGGATAAGTGGCATTTTATTAATTCTAAGCTACCGAAATCAACCTATCAGAAATTGAATGAAAACCGCAAATATTATTTTCCCTCACCAGCTATTTAAAGAAAGTCCATTATTTAAAGAGAAAGGTGATTATTATTTAATTGAAGAGCCCCTTTATTTTAATTACTTCGAATTTCATGTCCAGAAGCTAATACTTCATAGGTCATCAATGAAATATTATTTTGACTTTCTCTTAAAAAAAAATCAAATTGCTCAATATTTAAATTTCGATTGCAACATTGCAGATGTTCGGGAATTGATCCCTCATTTAAAAAAGAATGATTATTTACAGATAAATTACATCGATACCAATGACAACTATTTGGAAAGGCGTATTTTTAATGCAGGAAGGAGTTCTAAAATAAAGCTGAATAGAATCGAAAGCCCAATGTTTCTGAATTCATCTGAGGAACTTGAGGTCTTTTTCGATTCAAAAAAGAAAAAATTTTTTCAAACATCATTTTATATACAGCAAAGAAAAAAATTAGGAATTCTCCTGGACTCTTCAGAAGGGCCAATCGGGGGGAAATGGAGCTTTGATACCGAGAATAGAAAAAAGTATCCAAAAGGCAAAACCCCTCCAAAAGTTGGTAAGTTAATAATAGATGAATTTTTTAAAGAAGCATCTAACTATGTTCAAGAAAAATTTAAATCAAATCCAGGTGAGTTCGCTGATAAGCCAATTTATCCGCATAATCATAAATTAGCAGAGGAATGGTTAGAGCTATTCGTTTTTGAGCGATTAGATGATTTTGGGACATATGAAGATGCCATGGTTCAGAATGAATCTTTTTTAAACCACAGTGTTCTGTCTCCACTTCTGAACTGTGGATTAATTACACCGAAACAAGTCATATCGAAAATTTTAGTCTTTCAAGATAAATACCCTTTAAACTCTATCGAAGGATTTATAAGACAAATTTGTGGCTGGAGAGAGTTCATAAGGGGGATTTATATAGTTAAAGGAAGTGAGGAGAGAACCACTAATTTTTTCAAATTCAATAGAAAAATTCCACCATCTTTTTATGACGCGACCACTGGAATTCTACCCATCGACATTACAATAAAAAAAGTTCAAAAAACAGCATATAACCATCATATTGAAAGACTCATGGTACTTGGCAATTTTATGATGCTATGCGAATTTGATCCTGATGAGGTTTATAAATGGTTCATGGAGCATTACATCGATGCTTATGATTGGGTTATGGTTCCCAATATTTATGGAATGAGTCAATTCGCTGACGGAGGACTAATGTCTTCAAAGCCATATATATCAAGTAGTAACTATCTCAAAAAAATGAGTGATTTCCCTGATGGCGATTGGAGAAAAATTTGGGACGGTTTATATTGGAGGTTTATAGATCTACATAGAGATCTCTTTAATAAAAATATCCGAATGAAATTTATGGTTAATATGTTGGATAAAATGACCCCTGAAAAAAAACAAAACCATTTTAATTTTGCCAATTCATATTTGGCAGAATTAGATAAGACTTAACTCAAGCATAAAAAAGCGGGAAAACTATTTTCATGAAATATACTGCTCTTGTGGAGATAGTCGGAGTCGAACCGACGACCTCTTGCATGCCATGCAAGCGCTCTAGCCAACTGAGCTATACCCCCATGCGGCAAATATAAGTGCAATTTTAATTTAGCTCGTAACTTATTTGAATCATAAAACTTCTGGACTTCGATAGAAGTGCTGGGCGAGGGCTAGATAATTGATTAAAAACATTTAAGACTCCCACTTGAGCCTTCCAATTTTCATTAAAACGATACTGAGATCTTAGATCAACAAACATATCTCCATCAGTCATAGCCATGTCACGTCGAGAATCTTGAACACCAGGAACAAAAATTGATATCAGTGGATCCGTGAATACCGCATCGATATTCTCCATAAAAGAATTATATCGAATACTGACACCAATTGATAACGTTTTCCAAATTGCTTCGATATCTCCTTTTACCGTATTTCTATATCTGTATTTCAACATTCTACCACTTGGGTCATCTGATGTTGAATTAAACGACATCGACTCCCCATCAGAATCGTATGCATAAACATTTTCTGGATCTAGTGAGATTGGGTTTGAATATGTATGACTCAACATACTTTGGATATTAATTTTCCCAATGTTAACCTCACCAGCTAATATGGTTTCAATACCCGAAATTCTTGTGGGGCCAACATTTAATGATGTGAATCCATAATTTGATAATGTTTCTCCAGGGACAGAATCCCACTTACCAAAAGTGAATTCCATCATATTATTGAACCTAGTCTGAAAAATTGCTACATCAAGATATCCTCTAATTTTGGAATTGAAGTTAAATAATTGTTTATAACCTATTTCGCTCGTCCACCCACTCTCTGGTTTTACGTTGTGATTTGGAAACACCTTCAATGCCCCTGCTGCTGAGGAAGAATACATCTCTGCAACTGTTGGGAATCGGTATCCTTGAGCAAAGGAAGTTCTTAGATGTGCGCCCTCAGAAATTTTATAATGAGCCCCGAGTCTTAAAACTGGTTTACTAGATTTTATATCGTCAATCCGGTACCTTTCCCATCTTGAACCTAATGTAAAATCTAACTTATCAAAGTGACCATTTATCTGGACGAATAATGCTTGATTATTAGATGAATGATCTCCAGAAAACAAAGGGCTTTGCATTGAGCTTAATGATAACAAAGCCCCAGCTGTGTATGTCCAGTTCTCGTTTAAAAAAAATTGATTCAAATATTCTAAATGACCCGCATTTGAGGAATTATCATAATTATTAGTATCTAATCCGGAAATATTTTCATATCCTAGCCATCGAGCCCTAAAGGTCTGTAATAGGCGACCATTCCTAATTTTTAAATAACCATTAATAGAACCTAAGTTACTTTGGGTAATTGTTGCTGATGAATCCAAAGGAATATAACCATCTCGATAATCCTCCCAAATCAATGATGAACTTCTGTCCGAAGACCAGACATTAGCGTTTAGACCTATCTCTAAATTATTAGAGGGCTTGTATCGATATTTCCCATGGACTCTGACGGACTTATCTCCAACTAGATATTGAAATCCTTGATCATTAAATGCTTGGCCATGAAGGACCCATCCATGTTCATTGTTCTTCCCTTTACTGTCTGAATAGGCAAATCGAATGGCACCTTGAGCTCTTCTTTGATCTGTCCAATTCAAACTTTTTATTTTTGCTCGGTCATATATTTCGGTCATCGTGCTTACACGCAGTCTCATTTTTTCTGTTGGTTCCCATGTTCTCAAGTGAATAACTCCATTTAGAGCAGAGCTTCCATAAAGAGAAGACGCAGCTCCTTTGACAATTTCAATTTGATCAATAGCCTCCATAGGCATGGCATTCCAAATAGCTCCTCCAGCGTCAGGACTTAACAAGGGTAAGTCATCTATTAGAACTAAAACTCTAGACCCGGCTCCCAAGCTCCATCCGCTTCCCGAGCGAATATTAGCTTGACCATCTTGAATGGTCACTCCAGGTGACATTTGAATCACCTGCTCAATTTTAGAATTAGTTTTTGATGTCAGTAATCTTTGTGGCAACACATCAACTGATACCGTTGTATTTTCGATACGTTGTTCTGTCCTGTTTGCCGAGACTACTAATGTCTCTAGATTAATTGTTGAATCAGGTTGGCCTAAGATGGTGACTAATGAAAAAAGCATACTGGTTAGCATAGCAACAGAAATTTAATTTATGGTAAATTATGAAAACGATTTTGGTTACAGGCTCAAGTTCAGGAATAGGAAAGTCAACTGCTATAAAATTTGTTAAGGCTGGATGGAATGTTGTCTCCTGGGGACGTCGATTTAAAAAAATGGAGGCCTGGAAAAATAATCTCCCGTTAACTGACCAAAAAAGAATTTTTATTCAATGTGTGGACGTAATGTCAGCAAGTCAAGTTACAGAGGCAATTCAACTTATACCCGAAAACTTTAAAGTGATCGATTTACTAGTTAATAATGCAGGCTTAGCTCTTGGTAAGAGTCCTATTCATGAAGGATTAATAAAAGATTGGGAGCAAATGATAGATACAAATTTAAAAGGCCTTCTTTACGTAACAAAAGTAATAAGTCCAGAAATGGTCAATAGAAAAAGTGGACAGATTATAAATATTGGCAGTATTGCAGGGAAAGAAACATATCCCGATGGTAATGTTTACAATGCAACAAAATTTGCAGTTGATGCTCTCACTCGCGGCATGCGACAAGATTTATCACAACACCAAATCAGGGTGTCACAGATAAGTCCTGGAATGGTAGAAACTGAATTCTCTGAAGTTCGATTTCACGGAGATAAAAAGAAGGCGCAACAAGTATACAAAAATATGAGTCCCCTCAAGGCAAATGACATAGCTGATTTGATATATTATATATCAAACACACCCTCGCACGTAAACGTTGCAGATGTGTTAATACTGCCTACCCAACAAGCTTCTGCAACGATAATTGCTAGAAATTCAAATAACTAGACGAATAAATCAAGGTTCGCTTTAAAAAGCAACTCATCTGGGCTCATTTTCTTTCTTCGGCAATAGTTTTCTCTCGATCGGCTTGATATGTAATAGCGGAGTCCAAATCATTAAAAATCAAATGCTCCGGAACTGCGTCTGGGACTATCCTCAAATCTCTAAATCTGTTTTCCGGTTGCAAGTTGAGCCCTATTAAGCGCACCTCTATGGAAGATTCATTGAGACTAAGAAAAATGTCTTCCATAGCAAATAGTCCTGATTGATCAATATATGGCACCCGTGTTAAGTCAATACATAAGGTTTTTGCCGAATTTGGAAGTTTTCTTGAAAGCGCAGTAAGTTCATTTGTTGCGCCAAAAAAGATAGGCCCATCTATAGTTTTAATAAATAAATGATCATTTTCATTTGATGGATCTTCATAACCTTTAACATTGGCGTTATCCAAAACCGTATCCACCATTTTTGCCATAAAAAAAAGCGATGATAAAACCAGCCCTATTCCAACTGCAAAAATTAAATCCCAAAATACAGTTAGTAAAAAAACTATGATCAATACAACTGCATCTGTTCTTGGTATAAACCTTAACGAATGCAGCCCCTTAAAATCCATAACACTAATTCCTACTGTAAATAAAATTCCAGCGAGAACAGCCATCGGAATCTGCTCAGCAAAAGGACCGACTAAAAGAATAACCAAGAGTAAAAAAATTGAAGCTATTGCGCCTGATATTTTTGTTTTGCCACCCGATTTAATATTGACTACGGTGCGAATAGTAGCTCCTGCTCCAGGAATACCTCCAAAAATTGCAGCAATGCTATTTCCTATGCCTTGACCGATTAATTCTTTGTTGGGTCTGTGACGAGTTTTTGTCATATTATCTGCGACTACTGAAGTTAAAAGAGAATCAATTGCTCCCAAAATTGCGAGCATAAATGCTGAACCGATAAAAGGTAAAATAAGAAATACATTTAAATCAGTAAAAATTGTCCATTGTGGGACTGGGAACCCCCTTGGAATATCACTTATTGATTGATATTCCAGACCCGAAAAATATGCCAAACTGGTGATTAATATGAGTGCGACTAGAGTACTTGGGATTTTTTTTGTAACCCTTTTAAAAGAGTAAATAACGAAAATAGTAAGAATTGCCAAGATCAAATTAAATCTATCAATGTTAGAAAGCGCACGCGGCATATACTTTAAACTTCCGATAACCCCAGATGAATCATTCTTCATTAAAGCACGAGCCTCCATATAAATTTCATCCGGCCCAATTTTTTTTGCCACTAAGGACGTTTGTTCAAGATCTTTTAATACTTGCAGTCCCTCACCTATTTCTTCTGCCAAGATATTTTCAAGAATCACCTCTTTAGCCTGAGGTATAAATGAATCTATTAATGACTTATCATTTATTGGCATATATCCAACTAATGAGAATATTTGTGTAATTAATATTATTACACCAATCCCTGTCATAAATCCAGAAACAACAGGATATGGAATATATTTTACATATATGCCTAATTTTAAAACTCCCATTAAAACTTGGATAATTCCTGCTAAAAGAAAAACTGATAAAATTATTGGCAATGCCTTATCTAGCTGACCATCCAACATAGCTATAATTGTGGCAATAACCCCCATACTGACAGCAGTCATTGGAGCTGTAGGACCACTTATCTGGGTTGGAGTGCCTCCGAACCAAGCGCCAAAGAAACCAATAAATAAAGCGCCGTAGAGCCCTGCTGTAGCCCCTAATCCAGATTGAACTCCAAAGGCGAGAGCCAGAGGAAGAGCAACAATGCCTGCAGTAATACCTCCAAATAGATCTCCACGAAAATTTGATAATAAATTTTTCATAGTAGAGTTCAAGGTAACAAAAGTCAATTCATCATCGTGAAATTCTCGCCATTTGTTACAATTCGGAGTATTAATTAAAAAAACAAGTTTATTCTAAACAAAAGAGCAAGAAATTAGCTTACCTAAATACTAAAAACAATATTGATATTTTAAAAACATAGCTTTACGTTCTTAAATAATAGTAATACTATTATATATTTGTTACTTCGTATGAAAGACTTATCTGTAAAAATTTCTATAAGCCCTAATTTATATACTAAGAACCCTGAATCTTCAGAATTAGGCAAAAAGATAGTTTGTAAGAGCATAGAAATGATAAATGATCTAGGTTTTGAAAAGTTCACCTTCAAAAAATTAGGTGCATCCATAGGTTCAAATGAAAGTTCCATTTACAGGTATTTCGAAAGCAAACATACCCTATTAGTTTATCTAATCAATTGGTATTGGAGTTGGATAGAGTATAAACTGGTTTTTCTAAATAATAACCTAGCATCCCCTCATGTCAGGCTCAATAATGCCATTCAACTTTTTACCGAACCCGTTGAAAAAGATGATAATTATTTATTTATAAATGAGTTCTTATTGAATAAGATTATAATCTCTGAATCTGTAAAAGCATACTACACAAAGGATATAGATACTGAAAATGAAAAAGGGTTCTACAAAACATACAAACGAGTTGTTGAACGTGTAAGCGATACTATTTTAGAAATCAATCCAAGTTTTAAATTCCCACACATGCTTATCTCTACAGTCATTGAAGGAGCTCATCATCAAAAATATTTCGAAAAGCATATTCCATCTTTAACGGATGTTGAAGATGGAGAGAACAGTATAGTTCAATTTTATACCGACTTGGTTCGCAAATCTATCATAACGTAGTTTTTCTCTTTGAATTGATAAAAAAAATTATGAATAATATAAATCCTTTCAAAAATCTTAAAGCCGATATCCCATCAAGTATTGTCGTCTTTTTCGTAGCACTCCCTTTATGTTTAGGAATCGCACTAGCGAGTGGAGCCCCATTATTTTCAGGATTAATAGCGGGAATAGTAGGAGGCATTATAGTAGGAACCTTAAGTGGATCTTCACTAGGAGTTAGCGGGCCAGCTGCAGGCCTTGCTGCCATTGTATTAGTAGCTATTGGCGATCTGGGATTTGAAAGCTTCTTGTTAGCTGTTGTTTTAGGCGGTGCAATACAAATTCTTTTTGGATTACTTCAAATGGGTCTTATAGCATACTACTTCCCTTCGTCCGTCATAAAAGGCATGTTAACTGGTATTGGAATTATTATTATTCTAAAGCAAATCCCTGTCTTTTTTGGCTATGACACTGATCCAGGAGGAGACTTTGCGTTTTTTCAAGAAAATGGAGAAAATACGTTCTCAGGAATCACCAATGCCTTTAGTTTTATTAACCCTGGCGCAGCAGTCATTGGTATGATTAGCTTATTTATTTTGATAATCTGGGGAAATGTACTTTCAAAAAAAGGTAAAATATTCCAAATTATTCAAGGTCCTTTAGTTGCTGTAGTGGTTGGGATTATCTATTTCTTAATAACCTCTGGAAACGATTTTTGGAGTATTTCTTCTAACCATTTAGTCAGTGTTCCAGTGCCCGAAGATGCGAGTTCGTTTTTTTCCCAGTTTAGTTTTCCCAATTTCAAAGCTATTACAAACTCTCAAGTCTGGATTACTGCTTTCACGATAGCTTTAGTAGCAAGCCTTGAAACTTTGTTATGTGTTGAGGCTACAGATAAATTAGATCCGACAAAACGTGTTACTCCAACAAATAGAGAATTACTAGCTCAGGGGTCAGGAAATATAATTTCCGGTCTAATCGGTGGATTACCCATTACTCAGGTAATTGTGCGGAGCTCCGCTAATATTCAGTCTGGAGGAAAAACAAAAATGGCTAGCATACTTCACGGATTCTTGCTATTAATTTCTGTTGTTTTAATCCCGACTTTTTTAAATAAGATACCATTATCTGTTTTAGCGGCGATACTATTCATTGTGGGCTATAAACTGGCAAAACCCGCGTTATTTAAAGTTATGTTTGAAAAAGGGTGGAAACAATTTGTGCCTTTTATTGTAACAATTATTGGTATTGTTTTTACGAATTTACTATTAGGGATAATGTTTGGTCTTGCAGTAAGTGCTCTAATCGTAATAGTTAAAAGTTTTCAAAACTCCCATTTTTTACATTTAGAAGATAAAAGTAATGGGACAAGTAGAATAAAAATGACTCTTGCTGAAGAAGTGACATTTTTTAATAAAGGTGCAATTCTTAAAGAGTTAGACAATCTTCCAAATAATACTTTTTTAGAATTAGACGTTAGAAAAACCGTTTATATTGATGATGATATTGTAGAAATATTAGAAGACTTTTTAGATAAATCTAAAGATAGAAAAATCAACATTCGAGTGAACTGGTCAAAAGGAGTCATGGATAATCCCGAAAGCTTTTATCAATTTTTTCAAACAATTAAATAGAGGGTTTACCATAGATCATCATTAAATCTCCAAATAAACTATTAGTTCGTTGATCTGAGATTGTACGATAAAAAATGTTCTTCTTAAACAAGATTTATCACTATTATCTCTACTGTTTTTTTATTAAGAGTTAATAGTTTAATAAAAGAGTACTTTTGCGCGGCCGAATAACATCTCAGGCCACTGATTATGACTGAAATAAAAAATATTGCAATTATTGCTCACGTCGACCATGGAAAGACTACTCTGGTTGATAAAATTCTTCATTATTGTCAGCTATTTCGATCTAACCAAGAAACGGGTGAATTAATTCTTGATAGTAATGATTTAGAAAGGGAACGCGGAATAACTATCCTTTCCAAAAATGTAAGCGTCACTTACAAAGATGTTAAAATCAATATTATTGATACTCCTGGACACGCCGATTTCGGAGGGGAAGTTGAAAGAGTTTTAAATATGGCAGATGGTGTTTTATTGCTTGTAGATGCTTTTGAAGGTCCGATGCCTCAAACACGTTTTGTACTGCAAAAAGCTCTTCAATTAGGATTAAAGCCAATTGTAGTCGTAAACAAAGTTGATAAACTAAATTGTGATCCTGAATCTGCACATGAGGCTGTTTTTGATTTAATGTTTTCTCTAGATGCTTCAGAAGAGCAACTTGATTTTCCATGTGTTTATGGATCAGCCAAACAAAATTGGATGAGCAATAACTGGAACGAGAGAACGGATACAATTGAACCATTGCTTGATATGGTTTTAAAGTATGTCCCTACAGCTCAAGCAAATCCGGGGACTCCCCAAATGCTGATAACTTCATTAGATTTCTCTTCATATACAGGAAGAATGGCAATTGGACGAGTTCATAGAGGAGAACTATCGGAAAACATGCCTGTTTGTCTTGTGAAACGTGATGGCAAAAAAATTAAAACAAAAATTAAAGAACTATTTATATTCGAGGGGCTAGGTAAAGTCCGAACAGAGAAAGTTGGTGTAGGAGAAATATGTGCGTTTAATGGAATCGAGGGGTTTGAAATTGGTGATACCATAGCTGACTGGGAAACACCTGAAGGTCTACCTCCAATATCTATTGATGAACCTACCATGAGCATGATATTTACAATCAACGACTCTCCGTTTTTTGGAAAGGAAGGAAAGTATGTGACCTCCAGGCATTTACGAGACCGACTTGAAAAAGAATTAGAAAAAAACTTAGCCTTAAAAATGGAATTAACAGATTCCGCTGATACTTTTAGAATCTTTGGTAGAGGAGTGCTTCATTTGTCGGTTTTAATTGAAACTATGAGAAGAGAAGGCTACGAACTTCAAATTGGAAATCCTGAAGTAATTATAAAAGAAATAGATGGTGTTAAATGTGAGCCTGTTGAAGAATTAGTCATCGACTTACCCGAAACCATGAGCGGAACAGCAGTAGAAATGGCAACACTAAGAAAAGGCGAGTTACTAAATATGGTACCTAAAGGTGACCGCATGATTTTAACATTTCAAATTCCATCTAGAGGATTGATTGGATTACGAAACTCACTTTTGACTTCTACTTCTGGTGAAGCAATCATGAATCATCGTTTTATTGAATTCCAACCATTAAAACCAAATCTTCCAAGAAGGACTAATGGCTCACTAGTTTCTATGGAGCAAGGAATGTCAATAGCATACTCCATCGACCGTCTTCAAGATAGAGGTCGATTTTTCATTGAGCCTGGAGAAGATATTTATGCAGGACAAATTTGCGGCGAGCACACTCGAGGGAGTGATTTAGATGTCAACCTAACAAAAGCTAAAAAGCAAACAAATGTCAGAGCTTCTGGAACAGACGACAAGGTTCGAATAGCTCCAGCAATAAAGCTAAGTTTAGAAGAAGCTCTGGAATACATTCAATCAGATGAGTTAGTTGAAATAACTCCAAAAAGTTTACGCTTAAGAAAGCTTAAAAAAAATAAAAATTGAGAATTAAGATTTAATAGAATTTAAAAAATTACATTCATCACCATTTAATGGCATGAATATTAGTTTGTACATTCATATTAAATAACAAAATATTGAGCAATTTAATCAACACTCCATCTGTTCTTATCGCTCTAGCAGCAATTGTTATAGTGTCTTACCTATTTAATCTGCTCGCAAAGAGAACGAAAGTTCCAAGTGTTTTAATGCTTCTTGGAATGGGCATGATACTAAGCACTGTCGGGAACTACTTTTCTGTTCCCCAACCTAACGTTCAACCTTCACTTGAGATCCTAGGAAGCATAGGTCTAATAATGATAGTTCTCGAAGCTGCATTAGATCTTGAATTTAGTAGAGATAGAAGAAGTCTCGTAGGCAGGAGCCTGATGCTAACACTATTTGAGATGGGATTCACCGTTTTATTTCTTGCAGGACTATTTCATGTAGGTATGGATGCCACATGGGAAAGTGCTCTACTGTATGCGGTTCCTTTAAGCATTTTAAGTTCTGCAATCGTTATTCCTAGCATTGAATATTTCAAAAAAGACTTAAAAGAGTTCATGATATATCAATCCACTTTCAGCGATATAATTGGAATTATGCTATTTTATTTCCTTGTCGAAGGATTTGAGAACCCCAGCGGTAGCGTCAGTGAGTGGTTATTGCAGTTTGGATGGTCTTTTGGAATTAGTGTTATCGTCTCTGCTGTTTTTTCTTACTTGCTCGTTCTTCTACTTCAAAACATAAAAACACAACTTAAATTATTTCTTTTAATTTCTGTTTTAATCCTTCTTTATGCAGTTGGGAAATTACTCCATTTAAGCTCTTTGCTAGTAATCCTTATTTTCGGAATGATTCTCAATAATCCAAAGCTCTTCTTTCCGGGAAGACTTCAACGATTACTCAAGGCTGATATAGTCAATTCACTTCTCAAGGATTTTAAATTAATCACAAGGGAAACTGCGTTTATCGTAAGAACATTTTTTTTCGTTGTTTTTGGTTACAGTATTGATCTAACTTCTTTAGGGAATCCGCTTGTTATTTTCTTTGCGGCTCTTTCATTAGTTGGAATTTATCAAATTCGTAAAATGGCAGTATCATGGACTGTTTCGAAGCCTACCCTGTTGTTAAACTATTTGGCTCCTAGAGGTTTAATTACAATTTTATTGTTTTATGCAATCCCTGAAAACATGACCATAACTCAATTTGATAATGGGATTTTACTCTATATAATACTTGTAAGCAGTAGTATAATGGCCTGGGGAATGGTTCGCCACCAAGAAAAAGATGATCATCGCACCCTTGGGGAAGTTATTAGAGAAACTGGTAGCATCGACCCAGAGGTGCTAGAAGGAGAATCTAGAATCAAATAATTAGTATTAAATTATTTTTAACTTAGTGAGCGTCTAGCCAATTGTTCCCAACTCCAGTATCGACAATAAGTGGAACATTTAGTTTAAAAGCGTTTTCCATTTCTTGAGTCACTAACAACCTTAACTCATCAAGTTCACTTTTAATAGCATCAAAAACTAATTCATCATGAACTTGAATGATCATTTTTGAAAGGAATCCCTCTTTTTTCATTCTATTATCAACGCCAATCATAGCCAATTTCATAATATCAGCTGCGGTCCCTTGAATAGGAGCATTCACGGCATTACGTTCTGCGTGTCCTCTCATAACCCTATTGGGTGAATTTATTTCAGTTAAATATCGACGACGACCAATTAACGTCTCTACAAAACCTTTTTCACGCGCAAAAATCACCTGTTCATCAATATACTTTTTTATTCCTGGATAGGACGAAAAATAACTTTCAATCACATCTTTTGCCTCGGTTCTAGAAAGATTAGACTGTTGGCTAAGTCCAAATGCAGAAACTCCATAAATTATTCCAAAATTAATAGTTTTTGCATTTCCTCTTTGTTCTCGTGATACACTATTCAAGGGGACATTAAAGACTTTAGATGCCGTTTTAGCATGGATATCTTCACCACTTAAGAATGCTTCCTGCATCGCTTTATCTTGACTCATCGAAGCAATAACTCTTAATTCAATTTGAGAATAATCCGCGCTGAATAAAACATGATTTAAATCTTTGGCAACAAATAATTCTCTCACCCGCCTCCCTCTTGGTGTCCTAATTGGGATATTTTGCAGATTAGGGTTAGCGCTAGATAATCTTCCTGTTGAAGCTACAGCTTGATTAAATGTAGTATGAATTCTTCCAGTATTAGAATTAACCAACTGCGGTAAAGCATCTACATATGTACTTTTTAGCTTCCCTAATTGTCTCCATTCTAAAAGTTTTTTCACAATTATGTGCTCTTTAGATAATTTCTCAATTACTTCTTCTCCAGTAGCATACTGACCTGTTTTTGTTTTTTTGATTTTACCTTTTCCGATTTTTAGCTCATCAAAAAGAATTTCGCCAAGTTGTTTTGGAGAGGCTAAATTAAATTCACGCCCTGCAATTTTATGAACCTCTAACTCAAGGTTTGTCATTTCTATTTCTAATTCTTTAGAATAACTATTCAGACCTTGTTCGTTAACACTCACCCCACATGACTCCATATCTGAAAGAACAGAAATTAAATATGATTCCACATCATAATAAAGTTTATCTAATTCTAACTCTTTGAGTTTAATTTGTAAAATATGAGATACCTGGAAAACTAGATCGACCTCTTCACACTTTAACCGACTTATCTCCTTTATTGAAAAGTTTGAAAAATTCGCGGTTTTTTTATCCGTTTTATGATAAGAATATAAATAATTTGATTCAGCGGGGTGAGACAAATAATTCACAAATAATTTCTCTTTTGTATGCCTTTGATCTGGCTCTATCAAATAATGCATTATCATGGTGTCTATAAAAGTTCCACGAAGTATAATACCGTGCTTCAAAAGATATTTTGATTTTTCTTTTATGTCATGAGCGACTTTTCTAATGGTCTCATCTTCAAAAATATTTCTAAATATTTCTAAATATTTAGAAGTCCCATCTTTGTAATCTGATAGTGGTACATAATAAGCACGTTTTGAAGAATAACTAAAAGCCAATCCAACGATTATATTTTTCATAGTTGATGTCGATTCTATTTGAAAACTAAAGCAAAAAGAATTTTGATCTAGAAGCTTTCGATTCAATAAACCTGCAGCAGGAATAGAGTCTATTAAAACATAATCATTATCATGTAAAGTATTGTTAGAGATGGATGAAATATCTTCGATTTCAGCATCAATAGAAGAGCTGAATAAATCCATCTGGCCGTCTTTTTTAACTTTGACCTTAGGGTTTTGATCTTTTACAACGCTAATATTTTTCGTTGGTGATGAGTCCTTTGTTTTATTTATTAATCGTCTTGATAAACTCCTGAATTCCAATTCATCTAGCAAGTCCCCTAATACAGTCTCATTGGCGTCTTTACGAATCAAATCTTCCTCATTGAGATCAATGGGAACATCTGTGATTATTCTAGCTAGTACTTTTGACATTCTTCCTTGATCAGCAAATTCACGAACTTTTTCACCAAGCTTACCTTTTATCTTATCAGCATTATTAAGAATTCCCTCCATCGAATCATACTCAGCTAATAATTTTGCTGCTGTTTTTTCACCTACACTTGGGATCCCCGGAATATTATCTGCAGAATCACCCATTAAACCTAAAACATCTATCACTTGTTCTACCCTTGAGATCCCCCACTTTTCACAAATCTCTTTTGGGCCTAAAACTGTTGCCGGATCGCCCCCTCTTCCTGGACGAAGCATCTTTATATTATCTGTTACGAGTTGACCAAAGTCCTTATCCGGAGTCATCATAAAAACATTATATCCAGATTTTTCTGCTTTTTTAGCCAAAGTCCCAATTACATCATCTGCTTCAAATCCCTTTACCCCAAGTGCAGAGATCTTCATAGCTTCTAAAATTTTATATATATATGGAACTGCAACCTTTATCCCTTCAGGTGTTTCATCACGATTCCCCTTGTAGTCGGAAAATAGTTCTTCACGTGCAACACTTCCCCCGATATCAAATACCACAGCTATATGACTCGGATTGTGCTTTTCTAAAACATCTAATAGAGCCAATAAAAAGCCATAAATAGCAGATGTTTCCATCCCCTTACTAGTAACCCTAGGGTTTTTAGCAAATGCAAAATATGCTCTAAAAATCAGAGCGTAAGCATCAAGCAAATAAAGTCGAGGTTGAGTCATACTAATTATCAGATTTCTTCAAAAATACGGCCCTAAACCGCTACTTTTGATGTTACGGTATGATTAACAAAAGTCTCATCATTATTCCCACATTTAACGAGCGCGACAATATTGACGCTATAATTGAGGCTGTCTTTAATATAAATGATGAATTTCACATATTGATTGTTGATGATAATTCACCAGATGGAACAGCAGACATTGTTCGTGGTCTTCAAAACAGACATTCTGGAAAATTACACTTACAGTCAAGAAAAGGAAAGTTAGGCTTGGGGACTGCATATATATATGGTTTCAAATGGGCTCTTGAAAAAGACTATGATTTTATATTTGAAATGGATGCTGATTTCTCTCATGATCCAAATGACTTATCTGAATTACTTGATGCATGCGTCACTGATAAGGCAGACTTAGCAATTGGGTCAAGATACTCAAGTGGTGTAAATGTTGTTAATTGGCCAATGTCCAGAGTATTACTTAGCTATTGTGCATCAAAGTATGTTCGATTCATAACAGGAATTCCAATTCACGACACAACAGCAGGCTTCAAATGCTATAAAAGATCTGTTTTAGAGTCAATTGATTTCGAAAAAATAAGATTTACAGGATATGCATTCCAAATCGAAATGAAGTTTCGTGCATGGAAAAAGGGGTTCAATCTCACTGAGGTTCCGGTTATTTTCACAGACAGAAAATTAGGCCAAAGTAAAATGTCCAACGGAATTATTCGAGAAGCGATTTTTGGAGTTATTCTGTTAAAAATTACGAGTTTATTTCGGAAATGAGTAAATCATCAAATTACTTAATAAAAAATGCCTCATTAGTTAATGATGGTGAAATTAAAGAATGTGACTTACTAATTAAAAATGGTCATATTGAACGAATTGATAGTTCTATTAATCAAGATCAAACGCTCACAAATATTATTGAGGCAAAAGGCTCTTATGTCTTGCCTGGAGTAATTGACAGCCAAGTGCATTTTCGTGAACCTGGGTTAACTCATAAAGGAGAGATTAAAACAGAATCGATGGCGGCCATCGCAGGAGGAGTAACAAGTTATATCGAGCAACCTAATACCATTCCGTCCGCAATAACAATTCTTGAACTAGAAAAAAAATACTCACGTGCTTCTGAGGTTTCTTGGGCAAATTATAGCTTCAACTTAGGCGCTACAAATGACAATATAGAAGAATTAAAGCGAGCATCTAAAAAAAATATTGCGGGTATTAAAATCTTCATGGGCTCATCAACTGGAAATATGTTGGTAGATAACGAAAAGTCTATTGAACGAATATTTTCAGAGGTAGATCATCAATTAATTGCCCACTGTGAAGATGAGCAAACTATTAAAAAAAATTTAGAAGAGTTAATTAGAAGAAAAGGAGAAAATGGACTGATACCATCTGATCACCCTACAATTCGAAGTTCTGAAGGATGCTACTTAAGCTCATCTAAAGCTATAAATCTGGCAAAAAAAACTGGTGCTAGATTCCATGTTTATCATGTTAGCACTGCAAGTGAATTGAATTTATTTAACGGCTCAATTCCTTTAAACGAAAAAAAGATAACTTCAGAAGCTTGTATCCATCATTTATGGTTTTGTGATGAAGACTACAAATCTCTTGGGAATAAAATAAAATGGAATCCAGCTGTCAAGACTGATTTTGATAGAACTGCTTTGCGCAAAGGCTTATTAGATGGGCGAATTGATGTAGTCTCTACTGACCACGCACCGCACACTTTAAAGGAGAAAATGAGACCATACTCAAAGGCACCTGCCGGGGGGCCATTAATTCAATACTCTCTTTTAGCTATGGTAGAGATCGCAAAACAAACAGATATGAATATTATCCAAGTTGTTCAGTTAATGTGTCATAATCAAGCAGATCTATTTAGAATTAACAAAAGGGGTTACTTGCGCGAAGGCTACCATGCTGATGTTGTTATCCTGGATCCAGTAAACTCTACAACCGTAGAAGAAAAAAATATATTAAGTAAATGTTCTTGGTCTCCATTTGAAAATCAAACATTCAACTCAAAAATAACTCACACTTTTATAAATGGAGTTTTGAATTATCGATATGGTGAGATTTTAGGTAATACAAATGGGCATCGATTGCAATTTGAGAGAAAATGAAAGCAGTTAAATATTTTTTATTCCTACCCGTTATTTTCTGCGCATGCAATAACTCTATGGATGTTCAAGGTCCTGTATCTACTCCACAAAAATTGATTCAAGAAAAAAAATTTGTTAATCTCCTTTACGAAATGCAATTATTGGAAGGGGCAAGGACAGGTACAACGGTTCTCGGAGATTCCATATCATTACGGAACTATTATGAACATCTTTATCATAAGATGGGAGTTACAAAAGAACAAGTCAGAAATAGTTTTTCCTATTATCACTCTAATCCAGAGCAAATGTCCCAATTCTACCAGTGGATAATTGATAGTTTACGCCAAGATGTCTACGAATTAAATGGACCAAGAGAATAATGCTCTCCGATCGTTTCCCATTTATTGATGAAAGTTTTGAAAAATTAGCTTTAACTATTTTTCAATATCAGGCTGAAAATAATCGAGTTTTTAATTCATGGCTAAAATCTCTGAATTGGGACACACATAAAATAAAGAGTACAAATAATATATCTGAAATACCATTCCTTCCGGTCAGTGCATTTAAAACTCATAAGGTCGTAACTGGCGATTTCATTCCTGAAGTTATTTATACTTCGAGTGGCGCCATAGATTCTAAGCACCTGGTTTCAAGTAAAAAACTTTATTTAAAAAATGCTCAATTAAGCTTTGAAAAATTTTATGGCCCAGCAAAAAATTATGCCTGGTTATGCCTATTACCAGGATATCTAGAAAGAGATGGATCGTCATTAATTGATATGGCAGAATACTTTATATCAATATCAGAACATGATGAAAGTGGATTTTTTATTAAAGGAATAGATGAATTAAAGTACAGGCTTGACACACTAGAATTAAATGGCATTCCAACAATATTACTTGGAGTCACTTTTGCACTTCTAGACCTAACCGAAACCCTTTCTCCAATGAAACTAGGTCATACTATAATTATGGAAACTGGCGGTATGAAGGGCCGAAGAAAAGAACCAATTCGAAATGAAATTCATAAGAAATTGACTTCTTTCTTTGGTGTAAATAAAATTCATTCCGAATACGGGATGACTGAATTACTCTCTCAAGCTTATAGTTTTGGAGACGGGCTATTTCGTCCACCACCCCAAATGAATGTTATCCCAAGGTCACTTGAAACACCATTAATAAATTCAGAACTAAATGAGGTTTCAGGATTAAATATAATAGACCTAGCAAATTCAGACTCATGTGCTTTTATTGCTACAGATGATATCGGCAAGGTATTTGAAAATGGATGCTTTGAAGTTATTGGAAGAATTGATGGATCTGACAAAAGGGGTTGCTCTCTTCTTTCAATCTGATTAAAAATCCTATTTATTCAACTGATACAATTATATTTAATCTAACATGAGTTTACCTTTTAATATCTCAATACCTACTAGCTTTTTTTTTCTCTTACTGAACACATTCCTATGCTCAAGTTCCTTAAACGGTCAATGGATTCACGATTGGGCAGCAATTAATGTTGATGGTGGACAAGCATTCCAATTCATTGATAGTACCACTGTACGTGCACAAAGAACTAATAATGGTTTTACGATTTTCAAGAGAGTTTTAGTGAATAAGTCCTCTATTCAAAATAACTCTCTTCAAAAAGGTTCCGTACTACTTGATTCAAAGGGTATTCAAATAGGTAAAACACTTGACGATTTGATTTTTACAGACTCATTTACTCCCACAACTCGACGTCTAGCAAAAAAATATGTCTCGATATTGATAAAAGGGGATGTAAATTCCTCATCCTTCATAAGAAATTCATGGCCAGATAAAGCTTTAGTTCGACTCATGAAGCAAAAGAGAGTCGGCGCATTTTGGCCTACACTTCAGGAGTATTTAAAGAAATTTAACTTTGTTCACTACAAAAAAAGTAGTGTGCCAGAAGAAATTTCAGACGCAGGACTAAATGTCTATGTTTTGCCTTATCGGGATTATTTAAACAAAGAAAACCAAGGGTTTCGGATGATAATTTTCACGAGAGGAACCTCTGCAATACAATGTGTACTTGTCTCAAAAATTGACTCAAAAAAAGAAAAATTAGATTTTCCAAAAATTAAACTTTTTGAGGAAAAACCTTACGGATCGCTTTATCATTTTGGGAAACCCAATAAGAATCAATCCGAAGGCTATGAAGTCATGGCTTATGACCTTATGCCCTTCTATGATTAAAGCAAAACATTATTCATATTATGACATTATCAAATGAAATTTTTGTATTCTTAAAAAAACTACGATTAAACAATAACAGGGATTGGTTTCAAACGAACAAATTAAATTTTAAATCCCAAGAAAAACATATAAAAGAATTTGGAGAAGATGTGAAAAGCAGACTTGACTTAAGTGATAAAATAGATAGCTTTAAGTTATTTCGAATCTACAGAGACGTAAGATTCTCAAAAGATAAAACTCCCTATAAAATTCATTTTGGACTGACATGGAAACGAACAAAACCAAAATATAGAGGCGGTTATTATCTTCATATTAGCCCTGGTAATAATTTTTTAGCATGTGGATTTTGGGACCCTAATTCTAATGACCTCAATAGAATTAGAGAAGAACTAATTATAGACTCAAGTGAGTTTAAAGATTTAATAAACTCAAGCTCAATCAAAAAAATTTGGGGAGAACTTAAAGGCAATGAACTTAAAACAGCCCCTAGAGGAGTAGATAAATCTCATGCTGACATTAGTTTAATTCGGAAAAAGCAATTTATATTTTCAATTGCCTACTCCGATCAGAAAGTTTGTCAAAAAGATTTTATCGATAAAATCGAAATTGCAATAAAAGAAATCCGTCCGTTCTTAGATTATATGTCTGATATTTTAACTACCGATAAAAATGGGGAATCCTTATTCTAAGATCACTAAAGCGTAATTCTTCTTGCCTTTTTGAACGACTAAATATTTATCTTTCAAAAAATCTGTTTGATTTATAAAGTCATCCAACGATGCTTTTGATTTATTTACGGACACAGCTCCGGCTTGAATCAATTTCTTTGCCTCGCCTCGAGATTTGAATAGACTGCTATTGGCAGTTACCAGATTGATAACTGATATTCCAGGATTAAATAATTCGGACGAAACATTAATAATAGGCACTCCTGAAAACACATCTAATAAATCGTTTTCACTTAACTCCTTGAGCATCTCCGTTGTCCCTTTTCCAAATAATATTTCACTAGTTTTTGTCGCATTATTAGCATCTTGTTCCGAATGAACCCTTTTTGTTACATCTAGAGCAAGCTCTTTTTGAAGAATCCTTAAGTGAGGCTCTTTTCTATGTTTCTCCTCTATATCTTCTATCTCCGTTTTACTTTTAGTTGTGAATATCCTGATATAATCACTGGAATCCTCATCTGAAGAATTTAACCAAAACTGATAGAACTTATAAGGACTAGTTCGCTTTGGATCTAGCCAGATATTTCCACTTTCCGTTTTCCCAAATTTTGTTCCATCGGCCTTTTTTATCAATGGAGTTGTTATTGCATATGAATTTTCTCCTCCCATTCTTCTGTTAAGCTCTATGCCAGTTGTGATGTTCCCCCATTGATCACTACCTCCCATTTGTAAACGAATTTTTTTATTTTTTGATAAAAAATGAAAATCAAACGCCTGTATTAACTGGTAACTGAACTCTGTAAAACTTATACCTGAATCTTGTCTACTTTTAACTGAATCCTTAGCCAACATATAATTAACAGTGATATGCTTACCCACATCTCTTATGAAATCCAAAAAATTAAAATTTCTAAACCACTCATTATTATCTAAAACAATTGCTGAATTGTTTAATAATTTCTCGATTTGAAGCCTTTGAGAAGAGAGGTTCTCGGTCAAAATATCTTTACTCAATAATTTTCTTTCTTCGGCTTTAAATGAAGGATCTCCAATCATTCCTGTTGCTCCACCTAACAATGCTACCGGTTCGTGTCCTGCTCTTTGAAAATGAACTAGCATCATTACTTGGACAAGATTTCCAACTCCCAAAGAATCTGCTGTGGGATCAAAGCCGATATAACCTTTTCTTGAACCTGAAGCTAAAAACTCTTCAACTCCAGGAGTTATATTATGTAACATCTTACGCCAGCGTAACTCTTCGATAAATGAAGTACTCATAGATACAAAGTTACAAGAGCTGGAGGACAGAACACCGATTTAAAAAGTACATTTGTTCACATGTTAATAGTTACTGGAGCATCTGGCTTATTAGGATCACAAATATTACTTAATGCCGCAAGGAAAGGAGATATGTCTCTTCGAGGAATTTATCGAAATCCAAAATCTTTAGAAATTGTTAAAACCAGTTATATAGCACAAGGAGCAAAAGACAAATTTGAATCCATAGAATGGGTTCAAGCTGATTTAATAGATGCATTCGAAACTGAAGAAGCAATCAAAGGAGCAACGTATATTATCCACTGCGCTGCATTTGTCTCCCTTAACACTTCTGATGCCGATTCTATGTTAACAGTTAATCCTGAAATCTCCGAAAATGTTTGGTCTGCCGCTATAAAAAATAAAATTATCCATGGAGTTCATGTGAGCAGTATTTCAACATTTTCATACAATCCAAATGAGGATTATACTAATGAAAAATCTGAAACTAAGCCAGCAAGCTTAAGCCCATATGGGAAAAGCAAATGGGCTTCAGAATTGATTGCTTGGAAATATCAAGCGGAAGGACTTTCTCTCTCCACAGTCTCTCCGAGCGTTATAATTGGATGTCCAGCCTGGGAAAACGGAACCAGCTTAATTCCAAAAAAAATAAAAAAAGGATTGTCATTTTATCCTTCTGGAGAAACTGGATGGGTTGATGCACAGGATGTGGCAGATTTTATCTTGCAAATAATGCCTCAAAGAATATCTGGAGAAAAGTATATATTAAATGGCCATAATGGATCTTTTAAAGAGGTTTTCAAAGACATTGCTTTGGAAATGAACTGTAAACCTGCAAAATGGGAAATTCCATATTTTTTATTAAAAACAGTCTCTCTAATCGAAGCCGCTTATTCCAGATTTACCCTTTACAAGCAAAGACTGTCAGCTGATACCATCCGCGCAAGTAAAGTGAAAAGAAAATATGATGCAGGAAAATCTTTAGCTACTGGGTTTACGTATCGACCCTGGAGGAAGACTATTATTACTCTAGCTGAGCAAGCTAAGTCAATATCAATATATACCAAATGATATATTTAAATATTTTCAGACATTAGTTTAACAATAGATTTAGTGTCAAATCGATGCTTCCAATCCCAGTCTGATTTAGCCTCACTATCATCTATACTTCCAGGCCAAGAATCAGCAATTTTTTGTCTTGAATCCGGTTTAAATGTGATCTTAAATTCTGGATAAATTTTCTTTATCTCATTAAATAATTCTCTTGGAGTAAAGTCTACACCTGATAAATTATAACTTGTTCGGATTTTTATAGATTCCTGTTTTGCCTCCATTATTTCAATTGTGGCCCGCACAGCATCATCCATATACATCATGGGTAAGCGTGTATCTGGTGCTAAAAATGAGCAGAAATCAATTCCTTTACGAGCAGAATGGAATATTTCAATAGCATAATCAGTTGTCCCTCCACCAGGCATTGTTTTCCACGAAATCAAACCAGGATAACGTATACTTCGAACATCAACCCCATAATTTTCAAAATAATACTGACACCATAGTTCACCTGCTGATTTTGAAATACCATAAACAGTATTAGGGTCCATTACAGTATACTGGGGCGCCTTTTCCCGAGGGGTGCTTGGGCCAAATACAGCAATCGAACTAGGCCAAAAAACACGTTGAATTATACCTTCTTTTGCTAAATCCAGTACATTCAATAATGTTTTCATATTTAATTCCCACGCTGTTTTGGGTGCCTTTTCCCCTGTTGCGCTCAGTATGGCAACAAGATGATAAACTTCTGTAACTCCCTCACTCACAACTAGATCTAGCAGAGCAGATTCATTTGTCACGTCTAATTCATAGAATGGAGATGATAAATTATCTACTCGAAGGTCAGCGGCAATAACATTATCAATACCTCTTTTTGAACGCAGCGCAGATACCAGCTCTGTCCCAATTTGGCCAGCAGCTCCAATTACAAGACATTTTTCCATTTTCCAAATGTACCGATGAAACAGTGTCTATCGGTTTAGATAATCTCTATTATTTAAACCTTAATGCAATTTCTCTAATTTCTTTCCTGAATTGAATTTATACCTTTGTAATCATGCCTATTAAAACATCAAAAGCAATCCTTCATAATAAATTAGATCGTGATACTTTAATTCGAAAACTTAATGAGGAGTCTTTCTCTAGAAAGACTTTATCGTTTTACAGGTATGTAGAAATAAAAAATCCAGAAGAATTTCGCAATTCTGTATACGAAAAATGGATATCATTAAAATGCTTTGGACGGATTTATATCGCTCATGAAGGAATAAATGCTCAGATGAGTATCCCTGAGCATAATTGGCAGAAATTTATAAATCAGCTCGAAGAATGGGAAGAATTTAAAAATATTGCATTCAAAATCGCAATAGAAGATGATGGGAAATCATTTTTCAAGCTGAGCATTAAAGTGCGTAAACAAATAGTAGCTGACGGATTAACAATGCAGGATTATGATGTCACCAATGTTGGAAAACATTTGAATGCGAAATCATGGAATGATCTTATGGAGAGCGAGAAAAGCATTGTTGTTGATATGCGTAATTATTATGAAAGTGAAATAGGTCACTTCTCAGGCTCTATTCTTCCTCAATCTGAAACATTTCGAGAGGAATTACCGGAAGTTTTGAACATGCTAAAAGGTAAAGAAAACAACCCTGTACTTCTTTATTGTACAGGTGGCATACGATGTGAAAAAACATCTTCTTTTCTAAAGCATCACGGGTTTCAGGATGTAAATCAACTTCATGGTGGAATTATTGATTATGTCAGACAGGTTCATGAGGAAGGGCTTGAAAATAAATTTAAAGGGAAAAATTTTGTCTTTGATGAACGCCTTGGTGAGGCTATTTCTAAAGATGTGATTTCAAACTGTCACCAATGTGGTGAGCCAAATGACACTCATGTAAATTGCTCGAATAAGTCTTGTAACTTACTATTTATTCAATGTAAGAAATGTCAGGATGAAACAGAATTAACTTGCTCAAGCGAGTGTCAAAAAATTATTAATTTACCGGAGGAAGAGCAGATATTAATTCGACGCAAAAGAGGCACAGAAAAACGAGATAAGAGATTCTATCGATCACATTCATTAAAAAAATAGTCCATATGTTATATCATAAACTTGGTTCCATACCTGAGAAAAGACATACTATTCACGAAAAATCAAATGGAGACCTCTATTACGAGCAACTATTTGGAACAGAAGGTTTCCATGGTGTAAGCTCTCTTCTTTATCACTATCACCGTCCAACAATGGTATCGAAAATAGGAGATAGTATTGATCTAAATCCAAAGTCAGCGATAAATAATAATATCGTCAGTAGGATGCTTCAAGGGTTTAATATTAAACCAAAAGAAGATTTTATCGAGTCGCGAGACCCGATGCTTTTCAATAATGATGTACAAATAGATCTTGCCTCACCGAAAAAAGGGCAAGCCGAATACTTTTATAAAAACTCCGACTGTGATGAGGTCCTTTTTATTCATAAAGGGGAGGGGACTCTTAGAACCATGTTTGGTGAATTAAGATTTAAATATGCAGATTATGTGATTATTCCGAGAGGGACAATCTATCAAATTGAATTTGATAATGATCATAATAAATTATTCATTATCGAGAGCAAATCTCCCATCGTTACTCCTAAAAGATATCGGAATGAATTCGGTCAACTTCTTGAAAATTCGCCCTTTTGTGAGCGAGATATAAAATTGCCTAAAAATCTGAAAACAAATAATAAAAAGGGTGAATTTCTTATTAAAATAAAAAAAGAAGGACTTCTCCATGACATAAGCTATGCAAGCCACCCTTTTGATGTTGTCGGGTGGGATGGCTATTGCTTTCCGTATATATTTTCTGCTTTAAATTTTGAACCAATAACAGGACGTATTCATCAGCCTCCTCCTGTTCATCAAACGTTTGAGGGTAATAATTTTGTAATCTGCACTTTTGCACCAAGACTTTACGACTACCACCCAAAATCTATTCCTGCCCCATATAATCATAGTAATATAGATTCAGATGAAGTATTGTACTATGTTGATGGTGACTTTATGTCAAGAAATCATGTTGAGAATGGTTATATCAGTCTACATCCGGGAGGTATTCCTCATGGTCCTCACCCTGGGGCTTATGAAAGATCCATTGGTCAAAAAGAAACCTCAGAACTAGCGGTTATGGTTGATACCTTTAACCCCTTAAAAGTGACCCAGGCAGCACTAGACATTGAACTTAAAGAATATTGGAAATCCTGGCTTGATTGAGATGCTAAACATTAGGAATAATATATAATTAACGAAGAAAAGATATGAATTACGATAACACTTCCTTGAAGCTACCAATAGAAAATATTGAAGCTGAGGATTATCTTCCTTTAAATGGGACCGATTATATTGAGTTTTATGTGGGTAATTCTAAACAGTCTGCACACTATTTTAAGACAGCATTTGGATTTCAAGATTATGCATACGCAGGCCTAGAAACTGGACTTAAAGACAGAACTTCATATGTCTTGAAACAAGATAAAATTATTTTAGTTTTAACCTCATCTCTAATTACTGAAAATGAAATAAACGAGCATCTTGTCAAACACGGTGACGGTGTTAAAAATATGGCGATTTGGGTTGATGATGCAACAAAAAGCTGGAAAGAAACTACAAGCAGAGGCGCTGAGTCTGCATTTGAGCCTTATAAAATAAAAGATGATCAAGGCTATGTAATTCTTTCCGGCATAAAAACATATGGTGACACCGTCCATGTTTTTGTAGAAAGGTCCAATTATAATGGCACATTTTTACCCGGTTTTATTAAATATTCCTCAGAATATAATCCGAACAGTACAGGACTTAGGTTTATCGACCACATGGTTGGAAATGTTGGATGGAATGAGATGAATACTTGGGTAAAGTATTATAAAGAAGTTATGGGGTTTGCTCAACTCGTGTCCTTTGATGATAAAGATATTTCAACAGAGTATACTGCCTTGATGTCAAAGGTTATGACTAATGGAAATGGTCGAATTAAATTCCCAATTAACGAACCAGCAGAGGGTAGAAAAAAATCACAGATTGAGGAATACATAGACTTCTATAATGGCCCTGGAGTTCAGCACTTAGCATTAGCTACTGACGATATAATTCATACAGTAACCGAATTACGTAATCGAGGTGTTGATTTCCTTCAAGTACCTAAATCGTATTATGATGATGTTATAGATAGAGTTGGAGAAATTGATGAAAAACTCAGTCCTCTTAGGGATTTAGGGATTTTAATTGATAGAGATGAGGAAGGGTATTTATTACAAATATTCACAAAGCCATTAATGGATAGACCAACTGTATTTTTTGAAATAATCCAAAGAAAAGGAGCCAAATCATTTGGGAAAGGGAATTTCAAGGCATTGTTTGAAGCAATTGAACGAGAACAAGAAAATAGAGGAACGCTATAAAACAGATTTATAGATTCAAGAACATAATCAGATTTAACTGATCACGACTGGAAAACCCTAAAAATTGATTCATATAACCTAACTCGAGGTTAATCCCTTCTGATAATTTATATCCGATGCCTCCATAAAGTCGATTTCTATCAAAAAAATCCTCTTCAAAACTGAGAAAAAATTCATTATAACCTGATAAATAAAATCTATTGTTCCCACCTATTTTGAGCGGAAGCCTTGCATTTAAAAAATAGCGGAAACGTATTTTAAATTCTGACTCTATAAATCTCTGCTCTAGTCGAAATCTATGACCTAACTTAAAATCGTTAATTGTTTGTTTTGAAATAAATTGTTGAAATATTCGATGCTCATTGATAGGAGTTTTCTCATCTAAATCATTATAATTCTCAGATAAAATGTAACCATAGCCTAAAAGCAAATTTTGATTTTTATCTCTTAGAGTATAACCTAGTCCAGTCCTAAGTAAAAGCTGCTCCAAGTCGCCAAAAGTATTGTAGTTTCGATTCTGGATTTCATGATGCCAATTCCAATTTTGACTTATTTTTTTACTTCCGATATAAATCAACCAATTCCCAAGATCACTATCTTGAGCATCCGCAGAGTTTGGCGTCAGAGCTAAAAAAAAAAGCTAATCCGCAAAAAAAATGTCTTAATCTAAGATTCATACTTTTTAATTTTAGAAAAGCAGACTTAAAAATGTTGTTGTCAATGATACCATTAACTCGATGTTCTCAATCACATATAATAATGACTTTCTCTACATCCTGCTTGACACAGTGCAAGCACTCAAATTTATATCCAAGCAAGTATAGATATGTTTTGAAGATCAACTAAATTAACAAGAGATATATGCACTTAAATTACTAACTGTGACTATAGGGAAATGATGAATGATGAAGGTCAATTTTTAACTTCTGATTAACCAATTTATATCCAAAAGTATACTCAACTTTAGCTTCGTTATTATCGAGATCAGTGAAAAAATAGTTCCCCATTGCAATTGCACGATTCTCTTCCAAAATAAAGTTTGAATTTTCAAATCTTACGTTCGTCCATGGCTGGATTGCAAACCCTTTATCTTCATTACATGCACGGTTATCTCCAGCAATAAAGTATGATAAAGCGTCAGCTTTTGAAGGTCTAAATTGCTCTACTTCACATTTTGTTGGCTTAAACAAAACGGCTCCCAGCTCAAAACCATAAAGATCATCTAAAAACGCACTTGTAAAATCCTCACAATTCGATCTTTGATCCTTTAATGAGCCTATTTTAACAACGCCTGCGCCCCATAATTTTTGGACCTGAATTACATCATCTTTAGTTATCATTATATAGTTTTATTTTTTATTTTTAAATATAATTAACATTTTGATTTTACTTTTTATTCAAAAATAATACCATTATAATATTTACTAAAATTAAAAATCACTTTCTGAGTGTATTTTAGTCATAGCCCTTCTATAATTGTCTATCGAGACAAAATAATTTGGATCTTCTAATACATTAACATCACAGATTTTTTCTGCTTTTTTAATCAATTTTACGCAATCGGGAGAAAGGTGACGTAAATGAATTGACTTACCATTGTTAAGGTATCGATCTGCCAATTTATTTAACGCCTCGATCGCTGATTGATCTACAACTTTAGATTCTGCAAAATCTACTACCACTTCTTTAGGATCATTTTTAACATCAAACTTGGAATTAAATAAATTGATAGATCCAAAAAACAAAGGACCAAAAATTTCGTAATGCTTGATTCCATGTTTATCAATATGTTTTCTTGCTCTTATCATTAAAGCATTCTGCCAAGAAAATGCCAATGCTGAAATAACTACTCCCGAAATTACAGCAATGGCTAAATCAAAAAGCACAGTCATTGCGGTTACAATAATAATTACGATGACATCTGTCAAAGGCACTTTATTCCAAATCTTTAACGAATTCCATGCAAATGTTCCAATAACCACCATGAACATAACCCCTACCAACGCTGCTATAGGAATCATTTCAATATATGCAGAAGCAAAAAGAATAAAGCATAATAAAGCCAAAGCTGCAACAATACCTGACAATCTTCCTCGACCTCCTGATTTAATATTTATTATTGATTGACCGATCATGGCGCATCCTCCCATCCCACCAAAAAGTCCATTTAAAATATTTGCCCCACCTTGAGCAATACATTCTCGATTCCCACTACCTCGGGTCTCTGTCAATTCATCAACAAGATTCAGTGTCATTAATGACTCGATTAAACCTATTGCTGCAAGAATTAAAGCATAAGGAACTATAAATTGCAGTGTCTGCCAATTCAATGAGATAAGAGGAATATTAAAACTTGGCAAGCCTGCTTTAATTCCTTTACCACCGCCTTCATTAATAAATGACTTTACTGATGACGTGTCTATATCTCCGAGAATCACTATTAATGAAACGAAGACAATAGCTGTTAATGCTCCTGGTATATTCTTAGTCAGTTTAGGTAAAAAAAACATAATTAACATTGTTAGAATGACCAGTCCAAGCATAATATAAAGAGAGGGTCCGGTAAGCCATTCTCCCTGAGTTTTAAACATCTCTAACTGAGATAAAAATATTACAATCGCTAAACCATTCACAAACCCCATCATTACTGAACTAGGTATCATTCGAACAAATTTTCCCATCTTTAAAAATCCAGCAAGAGTCTGAAAAATTCCTGTCAAGATAAGAGTTGCAAATAAGTATTGTAATCCGATCAATTCCCCTCCCGAGGCCAAAGCGTTACCCTCATTGATCAAGTGAACCATAACTACAGCCATTGCTCCTGTCGCTCCTGAAATCATACCTGGTCGACCTCCAAATATCGAAGTGACAATTCCCATTATAAATGCTCCGTAGAGGCCTACTACTGGAGGTATCCCTGCTACAAATGCAAAAGCAACAGCCTCTGGGACAAGAGCTAAAGCAACTGTTATCCCCGATAAAATGTCATCCTTAATGGTCCCTTGAGACCTTTGAAAAAACTCAGTGATTAATTTCAATTTTCCTTAAACTAGTTAGCGCGCGAAAGTAGTTATAATTACTAACTCAATAAGCCATTAAAAGGATTCTTTGATAAGAATACTTGAAACCATGAATCTGGTTATAATATATTCCCAACTTTCAGCTAATCAAAAATTAATCTCCTTAAAGATCAACTGCATAATTCAGCAAGTTCCTCATAGAGTCTGATCAACTCAACATTTTTATATTCTTCCTGAGTCAAGGGCTCATTATTATATTCATATTGCATAAGCATTCTAGCAAGCATTTGCATGAATTGCAAATCGGTCTGGATTTCATTTTGAATAGCTCTTTTATCCGAACCCTTAAACTGAGCATAGTATCTCAATTCTTCTTCCATTGCATTAGAAAAATCCTGTACGTAATTCATAGCTCTTTCCTTAGCGCCAGCCTGGTAATATCCTTCTATTAGGTTCAGGAAGAAATAATCATAACCCAATTTATTCACAGGCATTTTTTCCATAGCAAAATCTAAAACTTTCAATGCTTCGTCCGTTCTTCCTAAACTAGAAAGTTCGGAAGCGAGTCTCCCATAATTAATACGCAAATTGAAACTAGATCTTCTAACTGTCTCATCTAGAAATACATCTGGCTTTTCCATATTCCCAAAGTTGAACTTACTTTCATTGCCTTCAGGATTATACATTACAGATAGCATTTTATCAGCATTTACCGAGCCGAAATCAAACTGATTTCCAGATCCTTCTGTTACTACTGGAACAAACCTGTACGCAAGCCCCTCCAGGCGAAAATACTTTTGCAGCCAAAAGAAAGAACTAGCCGAGCTTCCCACAGTGGTAGAAAAATAAATTGGCCTTGACCAATTATTATTCGAAATCAAATCTATCAACATGAGATCTCTTTTTGAGATTACATTGGAATTCCAATTCCAATCAATAAAATCGACAATTTTTGATGAATCTAACACAACACCATTTGAAATAACCGCACTTTTGTCAACTGGTATACGAAATTTCTTCATCGGGAAAAACTGTAATTTTTTTGGACTCTGAGTGTTTGGAAATGCTGTGAAAAAAACACCATCATCATTACGCAAAGCATAATCTATGAAGTCTTGAGCGTACCATCTTCCAGATATTTTTAAATCTTGATAATAAAGAACATCTCGAGTCCCCTGAACATAATCCTTTTTCTCTAAAGTAAAAGGAACAGCATCTCCATCATAAAATTTTCTCTTCATCATATCAATATACCAATCGGTATTTAATAAAGACAAGTTGACAATCCTTACATCTGTTCGATATCCCTCAACCTCTTGAACATACCATAACGGGAAAGTATCATTATCCCCATTCGTGAAAAGAATAGCATTTGGTTCACAGCTATTTAAATACATTTTTGCAATCTCTCTGGCTGTATACCGATCACTTCGGTCGTGGTCGTCCCAGTTCTGAGCCGCCATTAGAGAAGGAATTGCTAATGCTATAACCGTTATTATTGATGCAGATATTGAGCTTCTGTATTTACCTAACCATTCATAAATAGCAATAACTCCTATACCAATCCATATTGCAAAAACATAGAATGATCCTACAAAGGCATAATCTCTTTCTCTAGGTTCAAAAGGTTTATGATTTGTATAAACTACAATAGCTAGCCCTGTAAATAGGAATAATAATGAAACGACCCAAGCATTCCTTTTATCGCGCTTAGCCTGGAAGTAAAGTCCCGCTAATCCCAGGATAAGGGGGAGTCCAAAATAAACATTTCGCGAGGGGTTACTTAGAAAATGTGCGGGCAAATTGTCTTGTGGCCCAAGTCTCATCTTATCAATGAATGATATTCCGGTAATCCAATTGCCCTTGGTTAATTCATATCTATTCTGATCATCATTTTGTCTTCCTGAGAAATTCCACATGAAGTACCGAAACCACATTTGACCAACCTGGTAATCCATAAAGAATCTAAAATGGTCTTTAAATTCCAGTTTATCTGTCTTTTTAACCCCCATAAGTTTTTGATAATTTTCAACATGATTTGCCTGATCAGACCACATTCTTGGGAAGAAACTAATATCATTTTTTGAATAATTAGGTTTTGATGCTTTTCCATTATTGGTAATTTCATATTCACCAGACTCCTTACTAAACGCGTATGCAGGAGGTCCATCTGTATAAGGCTTTTTACTGTCTAGCTGACTATTAAAGCTTTGTCCAAATAAAATAGGCCAATCACCATATTGATCTCTATTGTAATAAGAAAGAAGAGCCATGGCGTCTTCTGGATTATTCTCATCGATGGGAGTATTTGCATTAGATCTGACAGCTAAAACGATAAAGCTAGAATAACCAATAAGAAGAAAAACTAAAGCATGAATACCTTGTGAAATCAATGGCCGGTTATTTCTCTTTGCCCAACGTATTCCAAAGTAAATAAACCCACCTAACAATAAGACTGCAATAAAAGAACCTGAATTTTTAGGCATACTAAGTGAATTCACAGCAGTGATTTCTAACCAGCCAAAAAGCGAAAGAACAAAAGGAATTATAACTGCAAAAACTAGCGCTAATATTCCTATTGAGGCAGCATTAGCAAGAACCCATTTCTTCCAATTCACCTCAGGGAATTTCTTGTAGAAATAGATCATTACAACTGATGGAATTGTTAAGAAAACCAGTATGTGAATCCCGACAGATAACCCTGTGAGGTAAGCAATTAGGAGTAACCAACGATTAGCGTATTCGTCTGAATCTACGACAGATTCCCATTTTAAAACTGCCCAAAAAGCTATAGCTGTAAAACAACTTGACATTGCATAAACTTCTCCCTCCACAGCTGAAAACCAGAATGAGTCACTGAATGTAAATGCTAAAGCACCTACTAATCCTGAACCTATCAAAATAATTTCTTGGCCTTTAGATATATCAACTGTAGCAAATAGTTTTCTGCCAAGCATCGTAATAGTCCAGAACAGAAAAGGAATTGTAAATGCACTAGAAAGTCCTGAAACCATATTTACATAAAAAGCCTGTCTTGAGACATCTCCAAAGGCTAATTGTGAAAGCACATTTGCAACTAATTGAAACACCGGAGCCCCAGGGGGATGACCAACTTGAAGCTTTACTGAAGTAGCAATGTATTCACCACAATCCCAAAAACTCACCGTAGGCTCTAAAGTACTTACGTAAGTGAATAATGCAATCAGGAAAGTGACCCAACCCATAAGGGAATTGACTTGTTTGAAAGAGAGATTCATAGAGCTTGAAATTATTAAATAGAACCGCTAAGATACTATTATGACTTAGATCAATGAACTTTATATGAGTTAAAGAGCATTGCTCATGTCAACTCCAAGTTTACGGCCTATCAGTTGGCTAAGCTTAACTCTTAAACTTGGATGCTGAATATCCGCAATCGCATCATTTGCAAAAGCTAACATTAATAATGCCTTTGCTTCTTTATTTCTTATGCCCCGAGCTCTTAGATAAAATAAAGCATCTTCATCAAGCTGGCCAATCGTGCAGCCATGGGTGCATTTTACGTCATCTGCGAATATTTCAAGTTGAGGTTTAGTGTCAATAGTCGCCTTTTCGCTTAGAATTAAGTTATTATTCTGTTGATATGCCTGTGTTTTTTGAGCATCAATATGAACATATATTTTCCCATTAAAAACTCCTCGAGAAGATTCATCATAAATTCCTTTATAAGCCTCGTGACTAGAACAATTTGGGGCAATATGATCAACTCGCGTATGATGATCAACAAGTTGACGATCACTACCTAAAGAAAGTCCAAACATTCTCGCTTCAGCTCCTTTTCCAGTCAAAGAAAAATCTAAATTATTTCTTATAAGTTTTCCCCCAGTTGAAATAGTATGCACTATTGCTGTGCTATCCTTTTCTTGATGAATCTTACTATGTTGCGTTAGAGAGGCATTAGACGAATCATGTTGAAGTTTGACCCAATGTATTTTTGCATTTGAACCAACATGAAGTTCATCAACAGCATTTGTCCATGTTTCATGATTTGTCAACGAATGATGTCGTTCAATTATCTCAGCACTTGAACCCTCTGAAAGAATGATCAAACTCCTTGTTTGATTAAATACAGGAGTATCTCCCGTGCTAATGTAAAGGACTTGAATTGGCTTATCAACAATTATATTTTTAGGGACATTTATATATAAACCTTCCCAGGCTAAACCGGTATTTAGTTGAACTAATGGGCCGTCATCCTTTGTTAGTTTATTAAAATAACTTTCAACAACCTCTGGATACTTTTTCCATGCACTTCCCAAAGTACATATATCATAATTAGTATGCGTTGTCTCAGAAAGCCATGATGAATAACGTCCATTAATAAATACTACCTGGTAGCAATCTATATCATTGACAAGGAATTGCTTGATATCATTGAAATCAATTTGTTCTTCTTGATCAAGGGGAACAAATGGCGAAGGAAAAAGATAATCTGGGGTGATTAATTTTTTTAATGAAGTATACTTCCATTCCTCATCTTTTACTGATGGAAATCCCTCAATCTCAAATTTTTCAATTGCACTTCTGCGCTGAGAGGTAATCTGTTCACTTGATGCTTGGGCAAATTGTGTTTCATTTAACCAATAAAAAGCGGACAAACGATCCTTCATTTCTGCTCCTTTTTGATCCAATCATAACCCCGTTTTTCCAGTTCAATGGCTAACTCTTTGCCTCCTGACTTTACGATTTTTCCATTAAATAGAACATGAACAAAATCTGGAATAATGTAATCAAGGAGTCTTTGATAATGAGTAATTACTATGAATGCGTTTCTATCACTGCGCAAAGCGTTAACACCATTAGCAACAACTCTTAGAGCATCGATATCCAGTCCGGAATCAGTTTCATCAAGAATTGCCATTTTCGGTTCTAGCATCGCCATCTGAAAAATTTCATTTCTTTTCTTTTCCCCGCCACTAAATCCTTCATTTAAAGACCGACTTAAAAATCCTTTATCCATCTCTAAAACTTTCATTTTTTCACGCATCAGTTTTAACATAGGTGATGCTCCTAAAGACTCTTCACCTTTAGCTTTACGAATTTCATTTAGCGCAGTTCTGATAAAATTAGATACCGTAATTCCTGGAATTTCCACTGGATATTGGAAACTTAAGAAAAGGCCAAGATGTGCCCGTTTTTCTGGAGGAAAATCCAACACACTATCACCATCAAAAAGAATATCTCCACTAATTATATCATATCCATCATGTCCCGCTATAACATTGGATAATGTGCTCTTTCCTGATCCATTGGGGCCCATTATTGCATGGACCTCGCCAAGGTTGATTTTTAAATTAATTCCATTAAGAATCACCTTATTATCAATGCTCGCATGAAGATTAACTATTTCTAACATAATATTTTAATTATCCAACAGAACCCTCAAGACTAATCGCTAATAACTTTTGAGCTTCCACCGCAAATTCCATCGGTAATTGATTTAAAACATCTTTGCAATATCCATTTACTATAAGGGCAATTGCCGCTTCAGGATTCAAACCTCTTTGCTGGCAATAAAAAATTTGGTCTTCACCTATTTTTGAAGTTGTTGCCTCATGTTCTGTTTTAGCTGTTGAATTTTTTACTTCGATATATGGGAATGTATGAGCCCCACACTTATCTCCCATCAAAAGAGAATCGCATTGAGAAAAGTTTCTTGCATTTTTTGCTCTTGGCCCCATTCTAACCAGACCTCTGTAGCTATTATGACTTCTCCCAGCACTTATTCCTTTACTAATTATTGTGCTCTTGGTATTGCTCCCAAGATGTAACATTTTTGTTCCAGTATCTGCTTGCTGAAAATTATTAGTCAATGCTACCGAATAAAATTCGCCTATGCTATTATCCCCTTTCAAAATACAGCTAGGGTACTTCCAAGTTACCGCAGACCCTGTCTCAACTTGAGTCCATGATATCTTAGCTTGAGTTTCACAAATTCCTCTTTTGGTGACAAAATTGAAGACCCCGCCTTTCCCATTAGAATCACCTGGGAACCAATTTTGGACAGTTGAATATTTGATTTCAGAATCGTCCATAGCTATTAATTCTACTACTGCAGCATGCAATTGATTTTCGTCCCGTTGCGGTGCCGTACACCCTTCCAAATAACTAACATAACTCCCTTTGTCCGCTATCAACAGAGTTCGCTCGAACTGACCTGTCCCAGCTTCATTTATACGGAAGTAGGTGCTAAGTTCCATTGGACATCTAACACCATTAGGAATGTAACAAAATGACCCATCTGTAAATACAGCACTATTCAATGCGGCATAATAATTATCTGATTTCGGGATTACAGTTCCCAAGTGTTTTTTTACCAATTCAGGATGTTCCTTTATTGCCTCACTCATAGAACAAAAAATAATTCCTTTTTCCTTTAACGTTTTCTTAAATGTTGTAGCTACGCTAACTGAGTCCACTACAATATCCATAGCAACTCCAGAAAGTCTTTTTTGCTCATCTAAGCTAATTCCTAATTTTTCAAATGTTTTGAGTAATTCAGGGTCTACTTCATCGAGACTATCATATTGTTTTTTCTTAACAGCCGAATAGTAAGATATATTTTGAAAATCAGGCTTTGAATAGCTCACATTGGCCCAGTCCGGTTCATCCATTTCCTTCCAGACCTTATAGGCATCTAATCTCCAATCCGTCATCCATTGTGGTTCATCCTTTTTTAGAGATATCTGCCTAATAACATCCTCGCTTAGGCCAGGATCTATTGTGTCAGAATCTATCTCTGTCGAAAAACCGTACTTGTAATCACTGGATGTTACCTCATCAATGATCTTATCATTATCGCTCACAATGAAAAGCTTTCTCCGCAGCCACATGTTCGGGAGGCATTGGGGTTATTAAAAGCAAACCCTTTACCATTAAGTCCACCACTGTACTCTAATGTCGTTCCGATAAGGTACAGCAAGCTCTTTTTTTCAACTAAAACTTTAATGCCATTCTCTTGAAAGAGTTGATCTCCATCTTTAGCTTGATCAACAAAATCCATGTCATAGCTCAATCCAGAACAACCACCACTTTTAACACCAACTCGAACAAACGAAGAGTCAGTGTTTTTACCATCTTCTTTCATGAGAGATGTCACTTTTTTAGCGGCCTCAATGGAAACATTGATCATTTAATTGTATTCTAATTGATTTACAAATATACGAAGCTCTTTGTTATCCATTAGAGGATATTATCGGGTTAAATGGAGAATTTTTAATCCATTTGACCCCAGCTCTACTCTATTAAATTTAGACACTCTCTCACTTTCATTAAAGTCCATTTGAAGCTGAGTATCCAAAATTATTTTGATATCCTTAAAAGATAACTCGGTCATTCTATTCATGTCAAAAATTTCTTCTCTGTCACTGCGATTCATCAAAATCAATACAATCTCATTATCATCATACCAGCAATATGCGTATACTTTATCGTAAGGAGCCCAATGTCTAAAAGATCCCGTATTAATTAAGGGATATGATTCTCGAATTTGCGCCATTTCGCGAACGAAACTTAGAGCATCTCTTTCGTCTTGACTGAGACCTGAATTGTTAAACGCATTCCGATCTCCCTTTTTCTCTACCCAACCTCCGGGCATATCTTCTCGAATTTTTCCATGATCATCAAGCTCCTTCAGTAGTATTTCTGTTCCGTATAATAAGCATGGTATCCCTCTCATTGTGTATAACATGGCCACACCCATTTTATAAAGAGACATGTCCTCTTTAATCTTTCCGAAAAATCTTCCCTCGTCATGATTATCTAAAAATGTAATAAACCTAGAAGGAGACTTATATTGATAATCTAGGCCTAAATTTTTATAAAATGCGTTCAAGCCACTATTCCATGTCGTTGGATTTTCTAAAGCATCTTTCCATGAGGAATACATCATAAAGTCAGCTGCCCCGTCCAAAGTTTTATTTTCGTTAAAATAAAATCTTTGTGAGCTTCCATCATGCACCCAAGCCTCACTGAAAATAAAAAAATTCGGAAAAACTTTATGAATCTGTTTTGACCAATTATCCATGAAATTTTGATCTGGATAAACCCATGTATCAACCCTAAATGCATCAACTCCAACTTCTTCAATCCACCAAAGGCTATTTTGAATTAAATAATTTGAACACCTTTGATCTCTTTGATTGATATCAACCATGGAATGAACAAACCAACCATCTGTGAATTGCTTCTTATCAATGGGGGCAGCATATGGGTCAAAAATTGAGGTGTACCGATGATTCGTTAAAGCTGTACTGTCCACCTCACCTCTTTCATCTAAGTCAGAATTAAGCGGCCAAGAATTTATCCAAGCGGAATCAGGAGGATCCTGAAATAATCTATTATACGTGCCCATATGATTGGGAATCACGTCCATCACTAATTTCATTTCTCGCTTATGCAATTCTCTTGAATATTTCTTGTAAGCCTTCATTCCGCCAAAACGAGGATCAACCTTATAGTGATCTGTAATTGCGTACCCATGATAAGAATAAACAGGCATATCATTAATTAGTATAGGATTTGTCCACACCGCGCTAGCACCAAGAGATTTGATATAATCAAGGTGACTAGTTAATCCTTGAAGGTCACCCCCGTGTCTAGAAAACCCTTCATTACGATTTATAGTTTTTTCTCTCAAACCTTTTACTATGTCATTGTCTTTATTGCCATTTACAAATCGATCCGGTGTAACCAGATATATTAAGTCCCTTTGGTCTAAGCCAATAAACTCATGAAGGTTTTTTCTTCGACTCTTAAACTCATAAGTAATTGATATCGGGACCCTAGAATTATCTCCCATTCGCCAGCCCATAATTTTTAACTTCTGAGAAGGGGCATTAGGTTCAATATTCAGAGTCACATAATGGTAGTCTCTATTCTGAGCTTCTTCATCTTTAACCATCGAAATATCATTGCCTATTACTTCTGAAATTATGTAATTTTCATTTGACTTAAGCTTTATCTCTATTAATAATTCAAGAGAACTATAATTCATTCCCGCCCACCAATGGGGAGGGTCAATTCTAATTTCCGAAGGTTCATTTGCGGAACCAGAAAAAGTCAATAGTAAAATAGCGAGACAAATGAAATATTTCATATGAATTATTTATTAAAAATAAAGGCCGGACATGCCGGCCTTTATAGTTATTCAGAGATAGATTTATATACTCACAGCAATTCGCTGGATTGATCTTTCACCATTTACAATTACCTCAACGAGATAAGTTCCGTTTGGAACTATTTTTCCCGATGCAGTATTCAAGTTCCAATTTGTAATGTTTTTTCCAACAGAAATATCATGACTAAATGAATTCACTCGCTGCCCCAAAACATTATAAACATTTATCATTCCTGACTCCTCTGTCTTGGAATCAAAACTTATAGAAACTGGCCCATTAGAAGGGTTAGGATAAACTGAAAGGCCCTCTAAGATTACCTCATCTAATGATATAGAAGCTGCTGAACCATCGCACTGATAGCATTTATCCCAACAATATTTCAATATTGTTCCATTCACTGATGGCACCACAAGCTCCCTGTTGATATTCCCTGCACCATCATCGATACCGCAATTATCACTTGCAATAGTAGATGTTAATGTATCCGTTCCTTCGTTAGTTCCCCAATCTCCATTGACAAACTTATAAAGTTGCGTAACACCAATTGAAGTAGATGGATAAGTTACTGTGATCTGCCATACGTCTGATCCTAGATCAATCATTGCAGAATTTGAATCCGTTGGGTTCCAATCTAACATCGCGTTAGATCCATTAGTACCTCCTTGAGCAGCAAAATTACCGCCGACACGAATTCCATTTGCAGCAATCGTATTTCCGGAAGCAACATAGTCTGCTACGTCTACATGATATACGACATCTACTTGACCATAGGCCATTGTTGACATCATTAATGCCAACGCTAGTGTAAAGATTTTTTTCATAGTGTTGATTTAATTAATTAGAATTGATTTAATAGCCTGGGTTTTGTACCAGGTTTTGGTTTGAAAGAACATCCGAAGAGGGTATTGGATATAAATTATAATGTGAACTTGTTGAGGCCCCAAATTGCTCATTTCCTTTAAAAGGCCATAAGTAATCTCCTCCAGTAAATTGTCCAAATCTAATAAGATCTGATCTTCTGTGCCCTTCCCCATATAATTCTCGAGCTCTTTCATCCAGAATATCTTGAAGATTCAACGTTGAAATGTTCATGGAACTATTTCCATAAGCACGTTCGCGAACAAAATTGAAATATCCTACTCCATCAGAAATATTCTGACCTGTTCGAACAGCGCATTCCGAATACATTAAATAAATATCTGCAAGCCGAAACATAGGAAAATCAATATCCACAAAAGTTATGGGTTCAGACCCCACTGAACCATCCCTATTCGTGTTATTCCATTTCGTAATGGCGATACCCTCTGTAAAAGTGCCGATCGTTGTAATTGTATCTTCTTGCCCATCAAGATGAACCATTCGTCGAGAATCTAAAGTATCTGAAAACTTATCATACCAGGCTTTCGTAGCCCGGTTTCCCTGCCAACCAGAAGTTGTGCCAAAGGAAGGAATATCCATGGAACCTCCCAAATGAGAATGAAGCAAAAATGTTGTTCCTCCGTATGTTCTCGTGCGATTACCATCAAAATTTACAGCAAAAATAAATTCTGGTGAAAGATGATTATCCGCATTAAAATTATAAGCATAATCAGGCTCTAACGAGTAACCCACACTAATCAAAGAAGCACAATCGGCCATACAATTTTCATAATTCGGCTGCCCAGTATATACCTCTGAATTCAGATATAATTTTGATCTCAATGCCAATAATGCACCTCTATCTGCTCTTCCATAATCTACTGTTAAGGCGGGTTTCAATAATGGCTCGATACTATTTAATTCTGTAAGAATCCAATTGAATAAATCTTTTCTCATTATTTGCTGTGGGAAAAATAATCCAGGATTGTCTGTCTCATCGACAAAAGGCACATTCCCAAATAAATCTAAAGCATGATAATAACTTAAAGCACGCAAAAATCTTGCTTCAGCTGCCATATCTATAATCATTGTTTTTTCTTGGTCGCTAAATAAATGATCATCCATCCACTGAGAATCCGTGTACCTGAGGAATTCATTTGCCAGAGTGATCTGGTAATAAATTCGGTAATACATCGCTGAGACAAAAGAACTGTTATCATTCCAAGTCATCGAATTTAACTCAGGTATTCCTGGGTCATTCCAGCCGCATACTTCCTCATCCGTAGGGAGCTCTTGAAGATTCCAAAGTACTCTGACGTATTGAGAGAACCCTTCATCAATGCCGCCAATGTCAGGCATCCCCGCAGGACCTTGATTCCCAGATATTGCAAGACCAGCATATAGCTTAGCTAAAACATTAATGTAATTTCCTGGATCTGAATAAACTGCATCTGCATTTAGGCCATAGCGGGGAGTCAAGTTCAGGTCATTCGAACATGAGCCTGATAGCACCGAAGCCAAAAAAGCAAAACCGATTAATTTTATAGTCTTCATTTTATATCAATTAGAAGTTAACAGTGACTTGAATATTAAATACTCGAGGTCTTGGGTAAATCATATTATCTCTTCCTCCAGCCACTTCTGGATCTAAACCCGAGTAGCTTGTGATTACCAGAGCGTTTTGGAGAGAGAGGTTTATGCTAGTGGCAAAATGATCTTTATATAGTGCTCCAAAATTATAACCGAGATATAAATTATCTAATCGCAAGAAAGAGGCATCCTCTAAATAATATGAAGATAGATACTGAGGGAATCTGAACTCTGAATTTAGATAATCTGAAGTTAAATTATTCAAATGACGCATAGATCCACCAACCTCAAAATAATTGGCATGAGTAGCATTCAGGTTGTTATACATGACCTGACCTGTCTCTGCTCTCCAAGTCATGCCTCCAGAGAGTCTCTTATGCGAAAACGATGTATTAAACGCAAACATTTGCCGAGGCTCGGGACTTGAATTCACATGAGCAATAAGATCACTAGAGTTGATAATCCCATCACCATTTTGATCAACATATGCCTCATAATTATCAATCTTACCATTGCCATCTACATCTACAATCCCTGAATAAGAATCAATGTTTCCGCTCCTCTCAATTGGTTTATTATTGGCATCATATATCTGTTCATAGGTGAAAAATGTGAACATCGGCATTCCTAAAGCATGGATCTGAATGGTATTCCCTACTCCGCCAGAAATTCCACCAACTTGGATTCCCGGTGACGAAGTGTCTTGAACTATGGACAATTTTGTGATCTGATTTCGATTTCTCGTAGCGTTAAAGCCCATATCCCAATTGGTATTTGGATTATTTATCAATACAAAGTTTATTGATGCCTCTAGACCATTATTAGTCATTGCGCCTACATTGGTTAAAACACTATTTGAGAAATTTGTTCCAGCAGGAATTGGTATAACTGCCAATAAATCTGTTGTGTTCTTGTTGTAGAAATCTATAGAGCCATTTACTCTTCCCTTTAGAAAGCCATAGTCTAATGCAATATTACTTGTCGCTGTTTTTTCCCATTGTAGATTGTAATCGTAGGCATCCGGCCTTAGAACATCAACAAAAGAATTTCCAAATTGATATTGAGCTGTGGCTGTTCCATAATTGTAATTAGGAATATATCCGTAGTCATTAAATATATCTTGCTGGCCAGTAACTCCATATCCAACTCTTAATTTTAGTCTTGAAAAGAACTTGAGATCTTTAAAAAAATCTTCTTCATTAATATTCCATCCCAAAGCAGCAGAAGGAAAGAATCCCCACCGTGCTGTTTTTGAAAATCTTGAAGATCCGTCAGAGCGGACAGTAGTGGTTAGCAAATATTTATTATTAATATTAAAATTTGCTCTCCCGTAAAATGACATAAGAGCATTTTCTGTAAAAAAAGGATTAGGATTTGCAGGAGAAATTGTGTCGCCTGACGCACTTAAATTAGGATAGGTCGGAGATGACGAATTCCAATGCTGGAAAGAATACCCACCGGTAAAGTCTGAACTAATATTATTACTTAAATCTTCTTTGTAATTAGCATATAGTTCGATCAGTCTATTCCTTCTTGATGATTGATATTGATTGTCTTCTCCTCCATTGTTGAAATTCATAGCGGCATCAGCAGGAACGCGAACTGTACCACTAGTAGATGATTGTTCTCCACCAATATTCATAAATAAATGCAAGTCTTTTGACAATATTGGTTGATAATCAAAAAGAATATTACCTAAAAAACGATTATTTCTCTGAAGATCTTCTCTGAGATTTAAAAGCCCAACCGGATTTCTTGGCGAGAGGACCGATGGATTTCCATTTGGCATCAGCCACTCAAAATATCCACCATAAGAACTTGTATCATCCGATAAAACGGGTCGAGTGGGATCAAAAAATACAGCAGTTCCTATAGCGCCTTGATTCGCATAAACATTGTCTGAACGTATTAGTTTCACACTTGTATTTGCTTTCAATTTGCCATTAAAAAAGCTTGGAGTGGCGTTAAGGGTTGCGCTATATCTATCCAGCTGAGATGTCTTTAAAACTCCTGCTTCTTTATAGTAACCTAAGCCCAAGCGGTAAGGTATTTTTTTGAGACCCCCTGAGAGTGATACATTATAGTCATTTACGGCACCTGTTTGATATATCTCATTTTGCCAATCGGTATATGTGTCCGGATCTGATGTTCCAAGTCTCGCCACTTGACTAGAAGTCCCTTTCTCAGTAATTAAATCACGAAACTGATCTGTAGTTAAAACATCAATTCGATTATTCACTCTCTTTGTAGATCTTAAATAATTAAAATTCACCTCAAATGATTCACTGGCTTTGCCTTTTTTCGTGGTAACAAGAATAACTCCATTTGCCGCTCTAGATCCATAAATCGCAGTTGCAGAAGCATCTTTAAGAATTGTAAAACTCTCTATATCCGAAGGGTTTAGCAATCCCAAACCATCCGAAGGAAGTCCATCAATAACAATCAAAGGATCATTACTTGCATTTAATGAGGATCCGCCTCTTATTCTAATTCTACTCCCTGCTCCTGGCATACCGCTATTCGATGTAATTCGAACACCGGGGGTCTTACCCACAATCAGTGCCTCGGGGGTAGAAAAAGCGCCTTTCTGAAAAGATTTTGATTTTACGGAAACCAATGAACCTGTCAAATCTTTTATATTTTGGGAGCCGTATCCAACGACTACAATTTCATCTAATTCGTTAGACGATGGATCCAAAGAAATATTTAAAACATTTTCACTGATTTCATTCTCAATGGTTTCAAAACCCAAAGCGGAAAATACTAAAACTGCATTTTTGGAGACTTCAATTGAATACTCTCCATCAAAATTTGTAACAGATGCTTTGTTTGTTCCTTTCTCTTTTACCGAAGCAGAAGGGACTGGCTCACCTGAAACTTTGTCCGAAACCGTTCCTGAAATTATAGTTTGAGCAATAATTGAAGTGCTCGAAATACAAAAAAATATCGCTGCACCAATAGTATGTTTCCAGTTCATTGTCTAGATATTATTGAAAGATAAATATATATCTAAATAATGAAAGTGTATAATTTACACTATAGTATATTTTACCATAAGTACTTTTTCACCTTTTCTTATGCAAAGGACAAAAAATATAATAGTGTTTAAATGACTGTAAACGAAATTTTAACAATGCTCAGTAAAAGCAGCCGTCAAGTTTTGCGAAATCATTTCAGCTGGTCTTCCTTCAATATGATGACGCTCAAGCATGTGCACCAACTCCCCATCCTTAAATAATGCCATACAGGGAGAAGAAGGAGGGAATGGAAGCATGAGCTCGCGAGCCTTGTCAACAGACTCTTTATCATTTCCGGCAAATGCTGTTATTAAATGGTCAGGCTTTTTCGATGCTTGATCGACTGCCATTCTAACCCCAGGTCTTGCGGCTGCCGCCGCGCATCCACAGACGGAGTTTATGACTACCAGAGTGGTCCCTTTAGCATTCGTTATCGCATCTTCCATAGGATTCGATTCACGGATTTCATGGAATCCAGCATTTGTCAATTCTTTTCGCATTGGTTCGATTAAATCTTCTGGATACATAATTTGTAATTTTTAAAGTATGATTTGAACGAAAAATAATTCAATTAAGCTTTGTTCAAATTTAATGCCGAATAATCTCAAACGACAACTTGTCAGAGAAAATAAGAAATGAAATTTTACATTTTATTATTGTTCTCGGGTATTTGTATGAGGAGCTATTTATTAATTTTATCGTAAGATTTTGGCACAACGATGTTTAATAAATTTATTTTTTCTTTTTTTTTAATTATTCTAAGCTTTTCCATTAACGGTCAAGAGCCAATTAAAATTTTACAAAAAGCTGAGAAAGCAAATCAGCAAATAGCTTCCTATTCCGAAATAGAGATAACATCAGAGAGGCCAAGGTATACAAAGAAAATAAAACTCAGAAATTGGAGCCTAAATAACAACTATTCTATGGTTGAAATAATATCTCCAAAACGAGATTCCGGAATGATTTATATGAAATCAGGGAAAAGGCTTTTCACATATTCTCCCAAAACAAATCGAATTATCAAACTGCCTTCCTCGATGCTTGCTCAAGGATGGATGGGCACTGATGCACAGTTTGATAACATCTTAGGTACGGCCTCATTATCGAAAGACTTTACTCACGAGTTAAAGTTGCCTGTTAATGTGAATGATGAATCTTGTCATTTTATTCGTTGCTTCCCCTTACCTGAAACTCCTGTTGCTCACGATCACATTGATGCATTCATAAATAAACAAAATGGAAGGATAAGTCGTCTAGAAGTTTTTAATAAAAAAGGAGCTTTGATTCAGCAGATAGATTTTCTAGAATACAAGATTATTGATGGGATTCAAATACCTGTTTCTCTTAAGTTTAGTGCTAAAAAAGGAACGCAAAATACAGAATTAAAAATTTCAACTTGGAAAAAGCGACCCGACTTGAAGCAAACCTTTTTCACAGAATCAACAATGAAAAACTTAGGGCCATGAGTTTATCCTTAACAATGGCATGGAGGAACCTAGGAAGGAATAGAAGGCGCACTGCAATTACTGGATCTGCAGTAGCCTTTGCGCTTTTTTTTGCGATCTCATTAAGGTCTTTTCAATTGGGCATCTACGAGCATATGGTTGACACCCTTGTTGGAGGAATATCAGGATATATCCAAGTCTCTGATAGTGCTTATTGGCCTGCTCAAAATATAGATTTAGCGATCCCCGAGAATCCTCAATGGAAGAAAACTCTTGAAAATGACAACAGAATCAAAAGTGTAAGACCAAGGCTCAGTGGGTTCGCTCTATTAAGCTCCGAAAAAGAAAGCTCTGTTGCCCGATGGATAGGAGTTGACTTTGAACTAGAGGATACTGCCTTTTGGAAAAATAGATTGAGATCAGGAAATTTTAATCCCAACTTAAAAAAAAATATACCTGTGTGGCTTGGTAAAAGATTAGCAGAGGGATTAAATGTCCATGTTGGTGATACAATTGTTGGACTGGGGAAAGGGTATCAAGGAGGCATGGCCAATGATCTACTAATTGTTGCAGGAACTTTGGCTCTTGGGAATCCCGAAATGGAAAAAAGAGCAGCAATTCTGAAGTTCAAAGATGCGCAAGAGTTCAGCGGAGCCTATGGCATGTGGGGATCTGTTTTAATCACACCTTATCAAAAAGAAAAAACCTTAAGCTTAAGTTCGCAATTGTCTTCAGAGCTCAAGCTAGAAGGTGCCAGCTGGAGTTCATGGGAAGAACGAATGCCTGAGATTAAACAAATTATTCAAGCAGATTCTGCAGGTGGAGTCGTAGTCCTTTTTATTTTATACACTGTCATTTCATTTGGTCTTTTGGGGACTATGATTATGCTTGCAAGTGAGCGCCGAAGAGAATTTACTATGCAGATTGCTCTTGGTGTCAAAAGAAGTGTGCTGGCAAAAGTTGTATTAATTGAGGCTATTTTAGTCGGAGCTTTGGGTTCTGTTTTCGGAATCATACTGGGTAGAAGCTTAGCTTATTATTTGCATTTAAATCCACCACGGTTAATCGGTGATGCGGCATTAGCCATGGAAAATATGGGTTGGGAACCCGTACTTCCGCCATCATTAGATTGGTCTATAACATTTACTCACACAGTAATAGTAATTTGTATAGTTCTTTTAGTCAGTTTATGGCCAGTATTAACAGTTTATAAATCTTCAGCAATAAACCGATGAAAATAATAATTATGGCTTGGAGAAATATATGGAGGACTCCATGGCGCTCATTGGTAGTAATTGGGGCCATGTCGCTTGGTGTCTGGTCAGGAATTTTCATGATGGGGTGGATAAACGGGATAAATGATCAACGAACGATCAGTATGTTAGACGATAATGTTGGACACGGACGTATTTGCTCCAAAGATTTTCTTGAAAAACCAGAAGTGTTTTCAACCATTAATAACCTTGAAGCACTCTCAAATAGGCTAGTTGCAGATTCCAATATAACAACGTTTTCATCAAGAGTCATTTGTAATTCAATGATACAAGCAGGCTCTGGATCTGCTCCTATCATCGCATATGGTGTTAACCCAAACAACGAAAAAAAAGTCTTCAAATCAGTACAAAATATTTCGAGTGGGGAATTTTTAAAAGGACAAGTTGGAGATGAAGTTGTTTTGGGTGAAGCTTTGGCCCGAAAACTTGAAATTGATATCGATGATAGGGTTGTTTTGACTTTCCAAGACATAAACGGAGATGTGCGAAGTGCGTTGTTTTGGCTAGTTGGAATCTATGATGGGGCATCAAGCATGATTGAAGAATCCATAATCTATGTTCCTTCAAAAACCATTTCTTTTCAAATGGGATTGATAGATTCAATTGAGTTATCTAATGAGAGTCAAATAATAGCTCATGAAATCAATTACAGGGTGAGAAACCCTTATGAGATTGAAAAAGTAAACAATGCTCTTGAGTCAAGCTTTTTGAAAAATAAAAAATCCGAATCTCAATCAATAGTATTTCGGACATGGAAAGAGGTTAGTCCTGATTTAGGGGTAGCTGATGCTATACTGGCTCAAAGTTTACTTCTTTTCATGATGATCATTTTACTGGCTATGTCTTTTGGGATTTTGAATACCATGCTCATGGCTATTTTGGAAAGGACAAGAGAGTTGGGTATGTTGATGGCTATTGGAATGAATAAGAAAAAAATATTTAAACTAATTGTCTCAGAAACCATTTTATTGAGCTTTGTGGGACTCCCTTTTGGGCTTTTTTTAGGACATATTTCTCTTTTAGTAACTTCTAAAACTGGCATCACCCTTAAGTCAGTTGAACAAGGTTTTGAACAAATGGGTCTGGAGGCTACCGTCTACCCTTCCGTTGTTCCAGAATATTATTTGCCTATTGCAGGACTAGTTTTGATTTTATCCTTCTTATCCTCAATATATCCAGCTATAAAAGCACTAAAACTAAATCCAATTGAGAGCATGAGAGTTCTTTAAATATTATTTGATATGTCACTTATTCGTTTAGAAAATTTAAATAAAATATATGCGTCCCAAGCTGGAAATGTCCATGCAATAAATAATATTAGCTGTGACTTTGAAGCAGGAGAGTTCACATCTATTGTAGGGCCTTCGGGATGCGGTAAAACAACATTGTTGAATGCGATTGGCGGTTTAGATAAACCAAACTCTGGAAAAATATGGATTGATAATACGGACATTACTTCAATGGGAGATAAAGTATTAATAGACTTTCGCTTAAGAAATATTGGATTTGTATTTCAAGCATATAATCTAATTCCTGTACTCACCGCATTAGAAAACACAACTTTCATTTTAGAACTCCAGGGGGTAGAAAAAAAAGTGCGTAATGAAAGAGGTATGGAGCTTCTCAAAGCTGTGGGGCTTGAGGATAAAGCCAATAGCAGACCCAATCAACTATCTGGTGGACAGCAGCAGAGAGTAGCTGTTGCAAGAGCTCTTGCAAGCCGACCTCGTTTTGTTTTAGCTGATGAGCCCACGGCGAACTTGGACTCTAAGTCTACAGAAACACTCCTAGACATAATGGCTGAACTTAATATCAAAGAAGGCACTACGTTTATTTTTTCAACACATGATCAGCGCGTTATTGAACGAGCAAGAAGAATTATTAACCTTGAAGACGGTCAAATTAAGTAATTTACCCTGCTTAATATTTCATTTACCGGCTTCTTCCTGAATCCACGACCAGATTAATTTAGCTTTTGCTTTACCAATCAGGGATTGAATTGATTTAAAGTCGGATTTTTTTAATCTGGCCAGTGACTTAAAAGAGCTTAACAAAATCTTCTGAGTAGATGGACCTATCCCTTTAAGCGAATCTAATTTTGACTTAATACTTGATTTGCTTCTCTTTTTTCTGTGAAAAGTAATACCAAACCTATGGGCCTCATTTCTTGCTTGCTGCAATATTTTCAATGACTCGGATCGCTTATCGATGTATAAAGGAATAGGGTCATTCGGGAAATATATTTCTTCCAAGCGTTTTGCGATTCCAACTATTGATATTTTGCTGGTTAACCCTAAATCATTTAATGCCTTAACAGCCGAACTCAATTGCCCTTTACCCCCATCAATAACTATCAAATTGGGAAGAGATGAATTTTCATCAAGTATTCGACTATATCTTCTGAAAACAACCTCTTCCATTGAGGCATAATCGTCAGCTCCAATAACTGTTTTCACATTAAAATGACGGTATTCATTTCTTGACGGCTTTCCATCTCTAAAAACAACACATGCACTCACGGGAAACTCTCCTTGAATATTGGAATTATCAAAGCACTCTATATGACGAGGCTCTGTGGGCATTCTTAAATCCTGTTTCATTTGAGCCATTATACGATTTACATGTCTATCTGGATCTACAATTTGGATATTTTTTAACCGCTCTATTCGGTAGGCTTTGGCATTTCGCATACTCATTTGAATGGCAGAAAATTTGTCTCCTCGAATTGGTATCTGAAATTTCACTCCAGGTAGCTCATATTCAATGGTATGCGAAAGAAGAATGAGCTTAACATTCGATTCGAACATAATTCTAATTTCAGGAATTGCCAATTCTAATAATTGTTCTGGACTCTCTTGCATTTTCTTCTTTAACTCAAGCGTAAATGAGTGAACTAATGAGCCTTCCCTGATCATCATAAAATTAACATACCCATATTCAGCGTCATCAATGACAGAATATAAATCTATCTCTCCAAGTGCTGGATTTAAAACTGTGCTTTTTGATTGATATTTTTCTAAATGTTCTAGTTTTTCTTTAAACTGATGTGCTAACTCAAATTGACTTTTTTCAGAATAGAGCATCATATCTTCATAAAGATTTTTTCTCATCGCTTTTAATTCTCCTTTGAGTAAACTTCGAACTGATTTAATATCTTCATTATATGAATTTTCGGTTTGTTTATCTTCGCATGGGCCCTTGCAGTTTCCCATATGATACTCCAAGCAAACCTTATGCTTACCTGAGTCAATAGAAATTTGAGTGAGAGATAATGAACAGGTTCTGAAACTATAAAGTTGTCGTATTAATTCTAATAAAGTTTTTAGCATTCTTGATGAGGGGTATGGACCAAAATACTCAGAACCATCGTTAATCCTATTTCTGGTGCTAAAAACCCTTGGGAACCTTTCCTTTTTTATACATATCCATGGATAAGTTTTCCCATCTTTTAGATTTATGTTATACCATGGCTGAAATTTCTTTATTAAGGTATTTTCCAGTAAAAGAGCATCAAACTCTGTATTCGTTATTATTATTTCAATGTTTGCTATTCTTCTTGCTAACATTCGGAGCCTTTCTTCAGTATGCTTTTTTGAAAAATAACTACTGACACGCTTTTTTAAATTTTTTGCCTTACCAACGTATAAAATTTGACCCTCAGCATCTAAATGTTTGTAAACTCCAGGTTTATCCGGTAGTGTCTTTAAGATGATTTTTATTTTTCTTAGTCGGTCTGCGTTTTCCATTTATCTAACGATCAAGGCCGCCCTGAATTTACAGAGCGGCCTTGATTAAAAAAATATTAATAGATGACTATTGAGTCAGTAATGTAACATCACCAGTATAATCATTTTCAAAAGCATTTGCATTATCCGCTACTCTAAGGACATAGTAATAAACACCATCAGATAATTTAGTACCACTCTTGTCTGTCCCTTTCCATGGATTTGCATTATCATATGCTAAGTTTTTATAGACAATACGTCCAAATCTATTCATAATGGTCAATTCTCGCCTAGTCTGATAACTCATTAGCCCTTGAATTACAAAGTCATCATTAACTCCATCATTATTAGCAGTTAGTACATTTGGAATTACTATACTGTCTAGTGGGGGAATGGGTGGAACAGGAGTCCCATATTCAATCCAATTTGAATAAGCCGTATCCTGTAAATAGTATACACTATTCGAGTCTGTTACATGAGTTCTTGTTCGGATAGAAAACTGACCAGGGTCATTGCCATATGGACTTGCAACAACTAATGCGGTATCCGATGTGACCTTGTAATCCTGCCAGGTATATTCTCCAGGGACTCCGGGTATGCCTTTACCAAACTGAACTGTGTATTCTGGATTAACCCATCCATTATAGCTGTTCCAAACTACAGGCATGCTCATTGGATCCGTAAGGTCTCCTCGAAGCCAAATACTATGTACAACGTTTGAAGGAGGTTGAGGTAAGCCATTAATTATTGTTTCTACATAATATCTATGACTTTGTGCGTCAACACTCGCCCCACCAATAGTATTATCCTCCCAATCACGAATTGTAGAATCTGATAGCGATGTTATCTGGTTGTATGTTGCTCCATTATCGTCAGATCTCCAAATCCGGAAATTATTAAATAAATATGAAGGGAAGGTCGATGGATCAATATCCCAATAAATATGCGGTCGCTCATCCTCGTCAATTGTGACATTTGTCAACTTTAAATCTAGATTAACGCAATCATTTACTAATAAAACAATGGTATCAAACTCATTCATGTCTTTACCACACTTATTTAGCAGAGTATTTCCATCATTACCAATTTTTGAATACAAAAAGTATTCTCCATTCATTGAAAGAGGTGCAAAAAGCTTAACACGAATAGAGTCTGTTTCTCCATTTACGTTACAAAAAGGAACGAGTTGATCAATAGGAATTGGTTGGCCATTAGGGGCAGTTAATCGAAAGTCAGAGCCATCAGGTGAGATAGAAACACATTCAACGGAAAGCGTAAAGTAAAGCATCACATTTGAATCCAAGCAGTTATAATCTACCTGCTGCTTGCCATCAGCTCGGAGTGATACTCCTGGCGCATTTTGATCTAATTTAACTCCTGCATTGACAATTGCATTGCACGCCGAAGCAACTGAAACTTGTATCTCTCTATTCGACGATCCTACTTTTTCCCAAAATCCATAAGTACTGTCAAAACGATACTCATTAACCCTTAAAGCAATAACAGAAGTTTCCTGCGTGGTGGCCATAAAAGTTATATTTCCAGATTGAGGATCTAAAGCAAAGGGACTCAATGGAGATGTATTAATTGGGTTTGTAAAAGTATACCCTGCTGAGTAAGGCACTGAATTACCCCCGCCAGCAGCAAAAGCAAATTCTCTTGCTGGAACTAATTCATATTGAATTGAATCATTGTCTTTCTCATATGCATTCTGAAGATAATTTATATATCCTCCCGTACAGATATAACTTATTGGAATAGATACAAAAGTTGGAGAAGAATTGTAGCCTTGCGTATTATTCAATTCAGCTTCAAAGTAGAAGCCAACTCCACCAGAATTTGTAATAGCTGTTATCCCTCCGGGCCTGCAACAAGATTGCCAATACATTTTATAATCGTTACATACCTGAGTCAGAGTAACATAACCGATATAAATATTTACCATTGGACTGAAATATGATCCAGATGCACCTTGAGGAATACAATCATATGCTCCTAAACTTGCTGCGCTAAATTCTGGTTGAGACAGTGTGCATGTAACATTAGTATTGAAACTACATTGTGTAGACTGCACAGTCACATTCGCCGTAGTTCCCAATCCAACCCCGGTTTGTTCCCTGTATATAACTACTTTAATCCTATATTGACCTGGGATACCTGTCGAGTCTCCAACGTACTTATATTGAATGTCTCCACCTAAAATATGAGTAGCTTCTGACTCAATTGGAGCAAGAAATGCACCAAGAAGAAAAATAAGAATAAATCTTTTCATAATTTTTTAAACCTTTTTACGAAAATAATGGAAACTATCGAAGTAACCATTTTAAAATTGTAGAATGATCGTTGGGAATGAGCGTTCGATAAATTCAAAGGGTTTTTCGCAACCTTGCTACTGGAATATTTAACTGCTCGCGATACTTTGCAATTGTTCTTCTGGCTATTGGGTAGCCTTTTTTCTTGAGTAATTTCGCCAGTGAGTCATCAGTTAATGGATTTCGCTTTTCTTCATCACGGATACTTTCTTCAAGTATTTTTTTTATTTCTCGAGTAGAAACTTCTTCGCCTTCAGAATTCAGCATAGATTCAGAAAAGAATTTTTTAATTAAAAAGGTTCCAAAAGGAGTTTGAACGTATTTATTACTAGCCACTCGGGAAACTGTTGAAATATCCATATCTATATTTTCTGCTATATCCTTAAGAATCATAGGCTTTAAATTTTTTTCATCTCCCGTTAGAAAATACTCTTCCTGAAATCTCATTATTGATGACATGGTGAGAATTAAAGTTTGCTGTCTCTGCTTTATGGCATCCACAAACCATTTTGCAGCTTCAAGCTTTTGCTTTACAAAAGCAAAAGCTTCTTTTTCTTTTTCAGAATTAAATGATTTTGACTTCTTGTAATGACTGAGCATCTCTTTATACTCGCGTGAAATATTTAACTCTGGAGCATTTCTTCCATTTAGTTGTAATTCGAGTTTGTTATCAATGATCTGAATAGTATAGTCTGGGACTATTGTTTGAGAATTCTGTGCACTTAGTGTTGCATTATTTCCTGGCTTTGGACTTAATCGGCTAATCTCTTCAATAGCTTCTTTTAATTTTCTCTCCTCAATCCCAAGAGCAGTAGTCATTTTGGTAAAATGCCTTTTTGATAATTCCTCAAAAAATTCTGAAACGATACGCTTTGATAACTTATTAATTTCATTGGGTGATTTTTGACTTATTTGAATTAATAAGCACTCTCTTAAATTTCTTGCACCAACCCCAGGAGGATCCATAGATTGAATTATTTCTAATGCCTGCATTAGCTCGGATTCCTCCACAATAATTCCCAAGCTAAAGGCAAGATCATCAATAATATCTTTTAATTCTCGACGCATATAACCGTCATCTTCAATAGTGCCAATAATGTATTTACATAATGCCTCTTTTTGAGGACTCAATGAGCGCATTGAAAGCTGATCATTAAGCATATCGCTTAGATCCTTGGTTACAAGAACAGGGACAGAATATAATTCATCATCAGAGGAAAAATTATTAGACTGAAGTTTATAATCAGGAGTATCATCATCTGACATGTAATCATCCATTGGGTCATATTCGGAAGATTCCTGATCTGGACTTATTTCTTGATCCCATTCATTTTCTGGTTCCTTATTATCATCTCGGTCTATTCCTTCTTCAAGAGCAGGATTGACCTCTAATTCCTCCTGAATACGATCCTCTAATGATTGCGTAGGAAGCTGAATTAGCTTCATTAGCTGAATCTGTTGAGGAGATAACTTTTGCTGAAGTCTTTGACTAAGAGTCTGTTTTAGCATACTTAATTAATTCAAAATTCAGCATTACCTGGAGTTCTCGGAAACGGAATCACGTCGCGAATATTACTCATTCCTGTTACAAATTGAACCATTCTTTCAAAGCCAAGTCCAAAACCTGAATGAACACAGGTACCAAACCTCCTTGTGTCTAAATACCAATCCAGATGCTCCGGATCAATTCCAACGTTCTTCATCTTCTCGATAAGTATATCATGCCTTTCCTCCCTCTGACTTCCTCCGGCAATTTCTCCAATTCCTGGGAATAATACGTCCATTGCTCTAACCGTCTTCCCATCTTCATTTAAGCGCATGTAGAATGCCTTGATATTTGCCGGGTAGTCAAATAGTATGACTGGACTTTTAAAGTGTTTTTCAACCAAATATCTTTCATGTTCACTCTGCAAATCCAAACCCCAATCCGTAATTGGGAATTTAAATTTTCCTTTTCTATTAGGCTTACTTTTTAACAAAATGTCAATAGCCTCTGAATATGAACAGCGAACAAATGGATTATCTAGGACAAATTTTAATTTCTCAATTAACTCCATCTCGCCACGCTTTTCTTTTGGCTTATTTTTTTCTTCATTGAGCAGTCTCATATTTAAAAAATCTAAATCATCTTTAGATTTTTCTAAAACATTTTGAATAATGAATTTGCACAAATCTTGAGCTAAGTCCATATTATCGGAGAGGTCATGAAATGCCATTTCTGGCTCAATCATCCAAAATTCAGAAAGGTGTCTTGTCGTATTAGAATTCTCAGCCCTGAAGGTGGGGCCAAATGTATATATTTTACCAAGGGCTAAAGCTCCAAGCTCTCCCTCAAGTTGACCACTCACAGTCAAATTAGTTGGCTTGGCAAAAAAATCTAACTCATAATTAACTGAACCATCTTCATTTCTAGGAGTTTGATCAAAAGGCAACGTTGTTACTCGGAAAAGCTCTCCAGCACCCTCTGCGTCACTTGTTGTAATGATAGGCGTGTTTAGATAAAAGAATCCGTTTTTATTAAAAAAATCATGTACCGCAAAAGCTGCAACATGCCTAATCCGCATTACCGCCGAAAATGTACTTGTTCGCATCCTCAAATTTGCCTTCTCCCTTAAAAATTCTAAAGAATGCCGTTTTGGTTGAATTGGATACGTTTCTGAAGGGCAATCGCCAATTATCTCAAGTTCGTTTACTTTAAGCTCGACAGACTGTCCGCTTCCTAGACTTTGGACAAGCTCACCACTAACAGATATACTGCTACCAGTTGTTATTCTTCTTAATTTCTCATCACTAAAATCATTGAAGTCAACAACACATTGAATAGACGATTGACATGAACCGTCATTTAAAGCTATAAATCGGTTAGATCGGAAAGTCCTTACCCAACCCTTTAAAACGATAACCTCTCCAATTTTATGATTCTTTAAAGTGTCCGAAATTGTATTTTTTGGCATAATAAATGATGACCTTCTGATTTTGTACAAAAATGGGCAAAATTCATCAGATATTTTATGCTAAACTCGACATTCTATAAAAATTAGTGAAGAAACATTTTTTTCACAAAATGTTTCCACAGTATATTTGCAACTTATTTAGAGATAATTATGTTATTAAAATCTTCTTTTGAATAGCACCATGGGGGGAAATTCCTGTTCAACAATTTGCGAAAGAGCAATGAAACTTTTCCAGCGCTTTGGCCTGAAGGCTGTGACAATGGATGATGTATCAAAAGAAATGTCCATTAGTAAAAAAACCCTTTATACTTTTTTCCAGAACAAATCAGATCTTGTTGACCAGGCTATTCGAAAAAAAATGAAATCCCATAAAAGTGAGCTGGATTCCATTAAAAAATCAAAAGAAAATGCAATTGAAGAATTAATGGCCAATCATTCCATGTTGATTAACATTTTGGAACAATTTGGTAAGAATTTTTTTGCACTTCGTAAGTACTATCCCTCAACTTTTGATTGGGCCTCTCATCAGCGAAAAAATACGATTATAAAATCCTGCAAGGCTAATCTTGAGCGTGGAATATCAGAAGGCATTTATAAAAGTGATATTGATGTCGAAAAAATAAGTCTTTTAAGGTATTTCTCCCTTACTGGAATTACAGAAGACGAGACCTTATCTGAATCCCCAGAATTAAGGAATTCTTTGTTGAATAAAAGTCTTGTGATGCATGTTCAATACATAGCCACAAAAAGAGGTGTCACATGCCTAAATGACACTTTACAGTCAAATAAAAATGCCAAATCTTTTCTCATATGAAGAAAATAATTTTATCTATCCTCTTTTTACCATTAATATGTTTAGGACAAACTGAAACATCCGGAACCTATATTGGCAAGTCCATTAAAAATCTAAGCTTTCAAAATGCTCTAGGCCTTGCATTAGAAAATAATGCCAATGTAAAAGTTCAATCTTTAGAACGAAAAGCTGCAAAAAAAATTATATATCAGAATTTAGCTCTGGGCCTTCCTAGCGTATCAATTGGGCAAAACTATACTGACAATATTGAACTCCCAGCTCAATTTTTTGATATTGATGGAGATGGCACTAATGAGAAATTTCAATTTGGGAATCGTTACAATGCTGTCGGAGGAATAGGTGTGAATCAACTGGTCTTTGACGGATCTTATATTGTAGCTGTTTTGGCTTCCAAAGTTTTGACTGACAAAGCTCAAGAAAATTTTGAAAAGTCTCTACTCGAGGCGAGAAGAGATGTTTCTCAAGCATATCATTTAGGTATTGTTCTCAAGCGAAACCAAAAAGCTCTTAAAGAAACTTTAACAAGCACTGAAGAGAGCTTGAAGAGCTTGACTGCTTTGTATGAAGAGGGGTTCATTGAAAAGCAAGAAGTAGATCAACTTGATTTGATTGTTAAGAATATTCAAATCAATTCTGTCAACCTAGAAAGCCAAATTTTTATAACTCATCAACTCTTAATACTTCATTGTGGACTGCCTCCGGAATCTAAACTAGAGCTAACCTCATCAATCGAGTCTCTTTTAATTTCAGCGGATGCAAGTGAAGCTCTACTTACCCAAAGTTTTGATGCGGGAGATCATGTAGACTTCCGATTAATGGAAACAAATCGCCAAGGGCAATCTCTCAATGTTCAAAACGAAAAAATCAAATTTCTTCCTAAAGTTTACGCTGGATATAATTTGAATCGTCAATTTGTGAGTGAAGCGGCAAATGTTTTTGACCCCAATGGGTTACAAGCTAATAATGTAAATTTTTCATCATGGAATTTATCTGCATCTCTCCCAATATTCAATTCTGGTGGACGCATAGCTAAAATTCAAGAAGAGCAGATAAAACTTAAGGAGTTAGACATTCTTCTTGACAATACTAAATTGGCATTGGTCTTAAATCACAATCAAGCTCGGTCTGAATATTCAAATGCTTTAAAAATATTTCAGCTTCAATTAAAAAATGTAGAGGTATCAAAACGGATATTAAATAACTCAGAGGCGAAATTGATTGAAGGCACGATTTCATCAATGGATTTTGCCCAGGCTTCTAATCAATATCAGGAGTCAATAACATCAATGTTGCAAGCTGCAAATAACACCTTAAACAAGAAGGTGTCTCTTGAAATCTCTCTGGGCAAATACCGGTTAAAAAATTAAAAAATATCACTATCAAATTCGAATAATTTCAAACATGACAAAACAATTCCTCCCAATAATCCTTCTGGCTATAGCAGCTGCTTCATGCTCTACAAAATCAGCTGAAACGCCAATTGAATCTTTGACACAAAAACGAGACTCACTATCAGCAATTATGGAAATTGTTAGGGCAGAAATGCGCGAGATAGATGATGAGTTAGCTATTCTAGATACTACGAGATCATTTTCCAGTGTTACAGTAGTTGATGTTATTCAAGACACATTCACCCATTCATTTAAAGTTTATGGAAATATTAAGTCTGACCAGTCTGTGAAAATATATCCAGAAACTGCAGGTAAAATCGAGGATATATATGTACGTGGAGGTGATAAAGTAAAATCTGGTCAGTTATTAGCTTCATTAGATGCTGATGTTTTCAAGGCAACAATAAATGAAGTCGATACTCAATTAAAACTTGCCGAGACAATGTTTGAAAAACAATCTCGGCTTTGGAGCCAAAAAGTAGGAAGTGAAATGGATTTTCTGCAATCGAAAATGCAATTTGAATCCTTACAAAATCGTCTTCAAACTATTAAAAAGCAATTAGAAATGACTGAAATTCGCGCACCTTTCTCTGGTGTCATCGATAGAGTTTATGCTAAAGTTGGGGAATATGGAGCTCCTGGAATGCAAATGCTAAGACTCGTAGGGAATGGGCCTCTAAGTTTAGAGATGCAAGTGCCTGAGAATTACATTACAAGTATACAGAAAGGTCAAAAAGTTAATATGGACTTCACTGCGATAAAAATGAAAAAAGACGGGTGGATTTCCCAGGTAGGTGATTATATAGATCCAAGTAGTAGAACGTTTAGCGTATCTGTAAATCTCACTCAAAACAAGAGTAATAATATTATAAAAGACAATATGATGGCTTCTGTTGAACTTCGAGATTATGTCGCTAATGACGCTGTTATGATCCCAAATAGATTAATCCTACAAGACACTAAAGGAGTCAGTTATACATACGTTTTTATATTAAAAAACGAAGAACTTGGAACTGTTGAACGTCGTAATCTACGAATAGGGAAATCAAATGATAATATGACAGAAATTCTTGAAGGACTTTCAAGATCTGATAAAATTATAAATCGTGGAATTCGTTCTGTACAGTCCGGAGAAAATGTAAAGATTTACTAATAGTATGGCTGAAGAAAATAATAGTCTAATGAGAAGATTCGCAATAACGGATTGGGCAGTAAATAATAGAGTTACAGTTGGTGTATTAACTATTATTATTCTTATTGCAGGTTTGATGTCATACCGGGCTATGCCAGCTGAAAGCTTTCCTGAGATTACTCAACCAACAATATATATTGGAACCCCTTATCCGGGTAACTCTCCAGTTGATATTGAGAGATTAATAACTCGTCCCTTGGAAAAGGAATTAAATAGTGTTTCGGGCATAGATAAAATCACCTCGACTTCGGTTCAAGGTTATTCTTCAATTCAAGTGGAATTTGATTTTAGCGTTGAAGTATCGCAGGCACTTCAAAAGGTTAAAGATAAAGTAGATGCAGCTAGATCATCACCCGATTTTCCAAATGATTTGCCAGCTGACCCTAATGTTTTTGAATTCAATATAAGCGAGTTAATGCCTATTATGAATATCAATTTATCAGGAGAATACACAAGTGATCAACTCGAGAATTATGCTAAATATTTAAAAGATGAAATTGAAGATCTTTCCTCTATCTCTGCTGTTGATATAAGAGGCATTGATAAAAAAGAGGTTCGGATTTTAGTTGACCTCTCTACTATGGAGTCTGTAGATATTTCATTTAATGATATTGCAGGAGCAATTCAAAATGAAAATATTTCTATCTCTGGTGGAGACCTCCTAGTTGATGGCTACAGGCGCAATGTAAGAGTTATCGGCGAATTTGGATCTTTAACTGACATTGAGGACATCATAATAAAACATGAAAAAGGAGCGATAGTGTATTTGCGTGATATCGCTACTGTAGAATTTGATGAAATTGAACGTGAGTCTTATGCCCGTCAATACAATGATCCAGTAGTTACTTTAGACATAAAAAAGAGATCTGGAGAAAATCTAATTTTAGCATCAAGAGACATCAATGAAATTGTCTCTGCAGCTCAACAAGACTATTTCCCAAGTAACCTTCTTTTATCAATAACAAATAACCAATCCACCCAAACTAAAAATCAAGTAAGCGAATTAGAAAATTCCATCATTTTTGGTGTTTTACTAGTAGTCCTAGTTTTAACTTTCTTCTTAGGTTTAAGAAATGCTTTATTTGTGGGAATTGCGATTCCTTTGAGTATGCTTTTGAGTTTTTTCATACTAAACTCAATGGGAGTTACTCTAAATTTCATGGTTCTATTTGCCTTGGTTTTGGCATTAGGAATGCTTGTAGACAATGGGATTGTAACCGTAGAAAATATATACAGATTTCTTAGCCAGGGATATACTCCTGTTCAAGCAGCAAAACTAGGGGCTGCAGAAGTTGCCATGCCCATAATAACATCTACAGCAACCACTCTAGCAGCCTTCATTCCTTTGGCTCTTTGGCCAGGAATAATCGGTGAATTCATGAAATTCCTCCCCTATACTTTAATCGTTGTTCTTTCCTCTTCTCTTTTTGTTGCGCTTGTTATAAATCCATCTTTAGCGGCAAGATTCATGAAGGTTAGCGAGAATAAAATTGGTCGACGAAAATGGACATCTATTGGACTTATCCTAGTTATTTTAGGGTTTGTTTTTAATTTTCTAATAGGGGCTACCATTTTTGGTAATATCCAGTTTTACTCAGGACTACTCATTTTAAGTTTTTTATATGTTTTTGAACCGGGGACACAATATTTTCAAACAAAACTATTACCTTCCGTAGAGAGAAAATATACTAGATTAATTGAATTTTCCCTACGTGGCAAAAATGCAAGATCTACGTTCTTTGGCACGGTTGGTCTACTTTTTTTCTCGATAGTTCTTCTCTCTGTATTACCTCCAAAGGTTCTATTCTTCCCAGATTCACAACCCAATTTGGCAAATATTTTTATTGAGTTACCTGTTGGTACAGATATTCAAGAAACTAATATTGTAACATTGGAATTGGAGAAAGAGATTTCCAATATACTAGAGTCCTACACCTACAGTAAAGATGGAGAAAACTATAATTATATGGTTGAATCCATTATTGCGCAAGTAGGTAAAGGAACCAGTGATCCGAATCAAGGGCCAGATAATGCGGCGACTCCGCATAAATCTAAAATTGTTGTGGCTTTTCGTGAAACGAAATATCGCCTAGACGCTGCAGGGAATCCTGTATTAAGCTCTGATGTTTTAAATCTTCTAAGAGATAAAGTTTCAAATATCCCCGGAGCATTAGTCGTTATTGCAAAAGATGAGCAAGGGCCACCTCAAGGGCCACCTATCAACATTGAACTATCAGGAGTAGACTACGTTGAGGTTTTAGCTGTAGCCCAGGATGTCAAAAGATATATCAAAAGTTCGGCTATAAAGGGATACGACGAACTAAAAGTAGATGTAGAATCGGGAAAGCCGGAATTGCCTATTTACGTAGATCGCGCTAAAGCGAGAAGTTTGGGTGTGTCTACAGGTCAAATTGGCGATGCGCTGAGAACGGCCTTATTTGGTAAGGAGATAAGTCGCTTCAAAAATGATGAAGATGAATACCCTATAAATATTCGTCTCTCAGATAACTACAGGTACAATCTTGAGAGTTTAATGAATCAAAAAATTACATTTAGGGATCAGAGCGATGGAAAAATCAAACAGGTGCCTATTAGCTCAATTGCATCTGCAACTAAATCCTCAACTTTTTCAGCTGTTAAACGCATAGATTTGGATAGAGTGATTACTGTATACTCTGGCTTGAAAGAGGGCGCTAATGCAAATCAAATTGTTGCAGAGATGAAAGCTTTGCTATTAAATTATGATCTTCCTGAGAGTGTTTCACTTTCATTTACAGGACAACAGGAAGAACAAGCCAAAGAGTTTAGTTTTCTCTCAAAAGCATTGTTGGGGGCAGTTTTTATGATCTTCTTAATTATCGTGGGTCAGTTTAACTCCGCTCGGATACCATTTTTGATATTAACCACAGTAATTCTCTCATTAATTGGTGTATTACTTGGGCTTGTTATTTTCCGAATGGACTTTGTGATAATTATGACAATGATTGGTATCATCTCTCTTGCTGGAGTTGTTGTAAATAATGCTATAGTTTTAGCTGATTATGCCAATCAAGTTATTGACCGAAAAAAAGCAGATTTAAAATTAGATTTAGGCGCATACTTGCCAGTAGATGATTTAGCCGCAGCTCTTGTTCTTGCGGGAAAAACAAGACTTCGACCCGTATTATTAACAGCAATTACAACTATTTTAGGCCTATTGCCTTTGGCTACGGGGATGAATTTAAACTTCTACACTCTGATATCTCAGAATGATCTTCAAATTTATTTTGGAGGAGATAATGTTGCCTTTTGGGGCCCCATATGTTGGACAGTTATATATGGATTAACTTTTGCCACTTTCTTAACTTTAGTTATAGTTCCGGTAATGCTCTATTTATCTGAAGTTGGCAAATCCAGACGTTATTGGTCAAAAATTGAAAAAGAAGTCTAATTAAATTTTAGTTTTGAAACTAACCCGGAACTTATTCATTTAATTCCATTTAGGGATAGGCAGACATTACTTTTGATATATGCAAGCCATTCCTTCACTTCCTGAATTGAGAAAAATGAATATTGAGTCTCTTAAAAAGGCTTGCATTGAAATCCGTGAATTCATTCTTAATTCAACTTCAGAAAAAGCAGGGCATTTAGCCTCTAGTCTTGGCGTAACTGAATTGACAGTGGCGTTACACATAATCCTGGACACCCCTGAAGATGTTTTAATATGGGATGTTGGCCATCAAGCGTATGTGCATAAAGTAATAACAGATCGTGCAGATGTCTTTAAATCTAATCGAAAAAAAAATGGCCCAAGTGGATTCCCAAATAGGAATGAATCCAATTTTGATTCTTTTGGAGTAGGGCACTCAAGTACTGCGCTTTCAGCATTGATTGGATTTGCTAGAGCTGATGTATTAATAAATAGGAATCGTCATAAAGTTGCAGTTGTAGGTGATGGGGCATTTACGGGAGGAATGGTATATGAAGCCATGAATGATGCCGGCTCCAAGGGTGATGACATATTATTGATTATTAATGATAATGGTTTTGCTATTGAAGAAAATGTAGGTGCTCTTCATGATTCTGGAGAGTATAAAGAATTTTGTACATCTTTAGGATGGAATTTTATAGATGGTCATATAAATGGAAATAATATTGCTGAACTTATTCCTAGGATTAAACAAGCATTAAAACTTAAAGGACCGAGAGTTTTACATGTTAAAACCAATCGACCAACTCTTGAAGATCTTGGGCTTTCAGAAAGTTTTCCTGATCAATTCAATTTCCAAACTCATTTTGCTGAAAAGTTAATAGCTCTAGCTCTTAAAGACAATCGAATAATTGCACTGACTGCTGCGATGGCTCAGGGATGCAGTTTAGACCTGTTTAGAGATAAGTTCCCTGAACGTTTCTTTGATGTTGGGATAGCAGAACAGCATGTTATAACTCAGGCCGCAGGGATGGCAGCAACGGGAATGAAACCCATAGTTAATCTGTATTCGACATTTTCTCAAAGAGCTGTGGACCAATGGATACATGATGTTGCGCTGCAAAACTTACCTGTATTACTATGTCTCGATAGATCTGGAATAGTCGGTGAAGATGGAGCTACTCATCATGGTGTTTTTGACTTAGCCCTATATAGCAGTATCCCAAATACTCATATTTGGGCACCAAGAAATAATTCAGAACTCAGAAATGCAATTGATGAAGCCATACAATATGGTGGCCCCTCAATAATCAGGTATCCTAAAGGCAAGGAGACAAAATTACCCAACGCACTTAAACGAAAAGGAGGAATGGATATCATACGATTAGGCCGTGAGACTGTTCATTGGTGCTTGGGACCAACAATTGAAGAAGCGATAATTCATTCAAACCCGTCGGATGTGATAATTGACTTAAGAAAAGCAAAACCCATTAACTCAGATATGTTACAAGCCTTTTCTAAAACTTATTCTAAATGGGTTGTTTGGGAAGACGCCCAATCTATCGGAGGAGTGGGGGCACAATTAGCATCATGGATTGCAGAAAATAACCCTAATATCCAGTTAATACATAAAGGTTATAAAGATCAATTCATTGGGCATGGGGACTCAAAAGAATTAAAAAAACAAAATAGGCCTGAAGTTTAATTATCTGTAACCCAAGCTTTTTTTGACTTTATTCAGAGTCTCTTGTGCAATGATTCTAGCTTTTTTTGCACCTGAATCTAAAGCACGATAAATCTCATCGGGATTTTTCATTAGCTCATCAAACCTTATTCTTTCAAAGTAAAACTTTGAAAGAATAGTCTCGTATAAAGCCAGTTTTGCATGACCATAGCCATATCCTCCAGCTCTATATTCATTCTCCATGTTTTCAATAGCTTCTCGCTCAGCAATAAGTCTGAATATCTTGATGACATTACAAGACTCAGGGTTTTTAGGTTCCTCTATTGGTAATGAATCGGTAACTATTGACATTACTTGTTTTTTGAGTTGCTTTTCAGGAAGAAAAATATCAATTACATTTCCATATGATTTTGACATTTTTTGCCCGTCAGTACCTGGAATTGTCATAATTGACTCATCAATTTTCGCCTCAGGTATAATTAAAACATCTTCTTTAACATTACGATTAAAGGCTTCTGCAATATCTCTTGTCATCTCTAAGTGCTGCTTTTGATCTTTTCCTACCGGCACTTGCGTTGCATTGTAAAGTAAAATATCTGCTGCCATCAAAACAGGATAATCAAAAAGGCCTGCATTAACATCTGAAAGACGATCTGATTTATCCTTGAAACTATGAGCATTAGCTAACATCGGGTAAGGAGTGAAACAATTTAAATACCAAGTCAATTCGGTACATTCAGGGACATCACTTTGAGCATAAAAAACAACTTTTTCAGTATCTAGTCCACAAGCAAGCCAAGCGGCGGCGGTAGATAATAAGTTTTCCTTTCTTTTCGCTTTATCTTTTATTGAAGTTAAAGAATGTAAATCTGCAATAAATAAATACGCATCATTTTTTTGATCATTTGATAATGTTATCGCAGGTTTTATAGCACCTAATATATTCCCTAAATGCTGACGACCGGAAGTTTGAATGCCTGTTAGAACTCTACCCATAAAGCTAAGGTAGGAAAGCCAAATGGACCTGTGATAATAAACCCCTCTGATTAGCGGGGTTTATTATTTACATGGTTAAATATTCTAATGCATTTTAATAGGTAGGTTGGGTTTTTGTATCCACCCCACTAACCAAGCTGTAACATTATAAGCGACACTGTAAATTGATAGAATAACATAATAAGAAGCCAATAATAATATAGCATTTACAAACATTCCTAATGTGGCCATAATACTATTCCAAGTCCAAGACCCTGAAATACTCGCATTCCAATCTGCAGGGTTTGCAAAAGATGTTGCAGCTCCCATAAAATCAAATGGAATATTATCTCTTGCCACTCCAGTAAACCATGAATATATGCCACTGAACATCGAGGCAATCTCTTCCCCCCCTGCTAATGGGGCATAAACCGTAGTATTAAATAATGTCGCAGTAGCCATACACAAGGCCTGAGTGAAAACCACTAAAGCACTTAATTCACCCATTAACCTGATATTCGTCTTCATTACATCATGTGCCAAAAATTGAACCATGCCTGTGTGCTTCCCTGCTAATTCTTCGCCTCGAATTCTAATGACGTTCGGAATAGCCAAAGCCGCAATAAGACAAATAAAAGTAGTAATGATACTAGCTATAATTCCCATCGAGTCAGCAGAACTAAAATGATCATTTATTCCGCTAACCAATTCCCAAATCATTAAAATGGTCATTCCTAGGGCTAACCAGGAATATATCATCTGAAAATAACTTCTAATCCCTTTGCCAGAATTAAACTTATTTAGAGTTTCGCTAACTCGTGTCCCCAGAACACGAGCTGCAATTTGGCCTGGTAAATCCAGAGCTCTTTGAATTATTTCATTCATATTAAGTTTGTTTTGATTTATTAAAAATTACGATAAATTCTCAAATATCACAAAATCAAGTAGTTACATAAGTGTTCATATCTTCTATTCTACTAACTGCATGTCGTTCTATGACTGAAAATTTTGAAGTATTTCTAACCCCATTTAAGTTCAAAACTTTTTAGAGTGTCTCAGTGACAAAAGTAATTTTTTACCCAAAAAAAATGTTTTATATGAATCCACAACTATCTAATGTGTTGTTAATCAGAACTTAAGTCATATTTTGATATTAGGAATTTGGAATATACTTTTACAATTGATTAATCAAAACCTGCGATTACTTGTTGTAGAAATATACTAATCGCATACATTCACCTAAATTTAAATTTATACATATGAGCTTTTTAGACATTTTTTTATCAACTGATTTAGCAACCTTTAGACCGGATGACTATGTTGGATTCACATTCTTCACAGGCTACATGGCTATGTTTGCTGCTTCTGTTTTCTTCTTGTTCGAGCGCGGTCGCGTTGCAGACGAGTGGAAATTATCTCTTTTAGTTTCTGCTTTGATCACTGGTATCGCAGCAGTTCACTATTATTACATGCGTGATTTTTACATGGGCACAGGAGAAACACCTGTAGTACTAAGATACATTGACTGGACATTGACTGTTCCTTTGATGTGTGTAGAATTCTATCTTTTAACTAAGAAAGCTGGTGCTAAGATTGGCTTACTTTACAAATTACTTGTTGCTTCAGTAGCTATGCTTGTTCTCGGTTATATCGGAGAAGCATTTTATGCTGGTAGCTCTACTTCTTGGTTATATGGAGCTCTTTCAGGTGCTGCATACTTCTATATTGTATGGTTAGTTTGGAAAGGTGAAGTTGCAGAATTAGCTGCTTCTGCTGGCGGAAAAGTTCAAAGAGCTGTAGGACACCTTACTAAGTTTGTCGTTATCGGTTGGGCGATATATCCAATTGGTTACATCCTTGGAACTGAAGGTGGTCTTTTCGGAATGGACGTTGCAGAGATGGTTGGATACAATGGTGGAGTAGATATTTTCTACAACATTGCTGATGCAATTAACAAAATTGGTTTTGGTCTTGTTGTTTACGCTTTAGCGGTTAGCAAAGAAGACTAATTACATAATTCAATAGAAAAATAAAAGGGCTCCATACCGGAGCCCTTTTTTTATGTAAAAACTATTTTCTTAATTCAATATCAAGCTTTGCCTGAATATCTTGTCCCAGAGAAGGATCATCAATTACAACATTAGAATGCCAAAGCTGTAAAGTATCTGCATCGTAATCCACAACAAATGTTAGCGTATCAGGATAATCATAAAACCATAATGTCTGGATAGATGAATCAAAAGCCCAAATACCCTCACCCTGATTAACATAATTTATTGGAGCTAGCCCCAACATTAGATTTAAATAAAAGTCAATACGATAATCAACGATAGCAGAATCATTACGATCTTCAAAACTAAATTCTCCTTGAACTGCATCGGCATCTCCCTTGAACACAGCCTGGGTTGTAGTATCAAAAGGATTATCCATTTCACCTTCAAATGAAACGGAGAAAACTTTCCATCCATTTGTCAGTCTCTGCTCAAATGGTCCAGAAGCACGAGGGGGCAAATTGTTATTATTTGAATCCCCATTACAACCAGAAACGACAAGAAGCGCCGCTAAGGATAAAACACTAAATATTGTCTTGTTATCCATTAATATCTATAAATCGTTCTACATCGTGAGTCAATCCAAAAACAACTAAGACATAATTCTCTTTTATTATTTCATCATCCTCGATAACCCCCTTTATGTGGAGTTCTACATTTCCTGAACTTTCAATTAACGTAACAAGATTAAGACGATACTTGGATAATAACCCAAGATCTTTTATCGTTCTCCCTACAACAGATTTTGGAGCAGTTATTTCTACAATTTCATAATTATCTGGAAGAGGCATGCACATCAACATGGATGGATTCATTAATCTTTCCGCGACATTTATTCCGACCTCTTCTTCCGGAGATAAGATCTCCGTTACTCCCATTTTTTCCAATATTTTTCTTTGAGTATCTCCTTGTGTTCGAGCTACTAAACGCTTAACCCCTATCTCAAGAAGCTTTACTGTAGTTAACAGCATACCTTCAAAATTATGCCCAATAGATACAATCACTGCATCCATTTCGCTTATATTTTGAGACTCAAGAGCGCGCTTATCTGTCGAATCTAACTGAACCGCATAAGACACATGATCTTTTATCTCGTCAACTCTATCTTCATCTATATCAATTGCAATCACCTCAGCCCCTTTTGCTGAAAGTTTTTTGCAAATTGCTCGACCAAATTGGCCTAGCCCAATTACTGCAAATTTTTCCGCCATAATTTATAAAATTAATAAAAGTGCTGCTTCAATATCAGCTTTCAAATCACGAATATCCTCTATTCCAACACTTAAGCGAATTAAGCCATCTGAGATTCCATTAACTTCACGCTGGTCTTTTGGAATAGAGGCATGTGTCATTGATGCCGGGTGACCTGACAAAGACTCCACCCCACCAAGAGACTCAGCTAAAGTGAATATTTTCATTGAGCTCACTACTTTACTTGCGTCTTTAGCAAGATCACTTTTAACTGTAAATGATATCATCCCACCAAAATCTCTCATTTGTTTCTTGGCAACCAAATGACCTGGGTGTTCCGTGAAGCCTGGATATATAACTCGACCGACTGCCGGATGTGATTTTAAAAAATATGCAATTTCCTTTGCATTGTGGCAATGCCTTTCCATTCGAATATGAAGTGTTTTTATACCCCTTAGCGCCAAAAAGCTATCCATTGGTCCGCATACTGCTCCTGTCGAATTTTGGATAAAATATAATCGATCTGCTAAATCTTTATCCTTAACAATTAATGCTCCAAGAACAAGATCACTGTGACCCCCGAGATATTTTGTGCCAGAATGCAAAACAATGTCCGCTCCTAAATTTATAGGCTGTTGAAGATATGGGGTAGCAAAAGTATTATCAACGACTAATAAAGCTTTTGCTGCTTCTGCGATTTTTGAGACCTTCTCAATATCCACAACATTCAACATTGGATTTGTAGGACTCTCTATCCAAATCATTTTTGTTTTGCTATTGACTTTGGCTTCAATAACAGATTCATCAGACATCGGAACAAAATGAAATTTAATTCCATACTTCTCATAAATATGAACAAATTGTCGATAAGTCCCTCCGTACAAATCATTTGTAGAAATAACTTCATCTCCAGGAGAAAGTAATTTCATGCAAGCATCAACTGCAGCTAAACCACTACCGAAACCCATAGCGTGAGTGCCATTTTCAATTGACGCTAGAGACGCCTCTAAAGCACTTCGGGTTGGGTTTTGAGTTCTACTATACTCATACCCTTTATGTTCTCCTGGAGAGCTCTGGGCGTATGTAGATGTCTGATAAATTGGGGGCATGACTGCACCTGTTGACGGGTCGTGTTTCTGACCTCCGTGAATAGCCCGCGTTCCAAAATGTTTTAATTCCATACAACGAAGGTACCTAAAGCTTAACCTTCTTGAATACCTATGTTGTATTTTCACAATATGACTGGAAGATTTGCCCCTTCTCCCTCAGGCCATATGCACATTGGCAATGCTTCAACAGCATTGCTCTGTTGGTTGCAGGTTAAAAGTTATGGTGGTAAAATCCTTTTACGCATTGAGGATATTGATCACGAAAGATGCAAAAAACAATATGTAGACTCAGTTTTTGAAGATTTGATTAAATTAGGATTAGACTGGGATGAACAACCTCTATTTCAGTCTAACAGAGAAAATGATTATGAAGCTGCATTAGAATTTTTAATTAAAAAAAACTTGATTTTTCCATGCTCCTGCAGTAGGAAAGATATCCGAGAATCCATTCATGATCAAGGTAAATCACATCAGTCTTATCCAGGAACTTGCTTAAATAAAAAATTACCATTTGATGGGCCATACTGCTTACGACTTAAAAACTGGGATGGATATCCAGTTGTCAGACGTTCAGATAATACCTGGTCATACAATTTTGCCGTCGTGATAGATGATGCATATCAGGAAATAAGTCATATCGTTAGAGGACAGGATTTAAAAGAATGTGACCCGTTGCAGAACCACTTAAGAAAATTATTAAGCTATAGTTTTCCTAAAATATCTCATGCACCATTATGGTTAGGTCCCAATAAGAAAAAATTAACTAAAACTGATGGAGCGGTATCCTTGAAGGACTATTACGACAAAGGGTGGTCTCCAGAGTCCATACTTGGCCATATAGCTCGAGGAATTGGTTTAAATAAAGATCTGGCCCCTATTAATGCTAAAGATTTAATACATAAATATGAATCATATAATTGGGATAAACATTCCGTAAGTTCCCGTGAGGTTTTACCTTTGTGGCTATGATCAAATCCATGACAGGTTTTGGGAAAGGGCAAACAAAAAGCTCATCAACTCAAATCAAAGTAGAAATTCGTTCTCTAAATAGTAAAAATTTAGATATATCATTTAGATGCCCCAGTGATTTTCGTGAACGCGAAATGTTGTGGCGCAAACGAATTGCAGATAAGCTCCAACGCGGGAAAGTTGACATTAATATTAATCGTGAAATAAACAATGAATTAAAGTCTGGAGTAGACTTGAATTGGATTAAAACCGTTATGTCAGAACTACAGTCTGTAAGCTCTGAAACAATATCTCAATCAGATTTACTCATGATGGCACTTAAAATTCCTGTAAAAAATGATCATCCGGATATTTTAGAAAAAGAATGGAAAGATGTTGATTTAGCAATTGATAATGCTATTACTTCTTTGGATGAGTTTAGAGTAAACGAAGGGGTTGTCTTGCAATCTGACTTAGAAAAAAACCTTTTGTCTATTGAATCTGAACTTTCATCTATTGAACCATTCGAAGAAGAACGCATTACAAACATAAAAAATAAGCTGATTAGGGGATTAGGCGAAGTTCAACTCGATAAGAATAGGTTTGAACAAGAGTTAATTTATTATTTAGAAAAGCTAGATATTAATGAAGAAAAAATTCGCCTTAAATTTCATATTGACCATTTCAGACAATCAATGATAGATGGAGATGGTAGAAGACTAGGATTTATAAGTCAAGAAATTGGCAGAGAGGTAAATACACTCGGTAGCAAATCTAATCATGCGGGTATGCAAAAAATTGTTGTTGGGATGAAAGAATCTCTTGAAAAAATAAAAGAGCAAGTACTAAATATTTTATGAAACTTTTAGTCCTAGCTGCGCCGTCTGGATCGGGGAAAACAACACTAGTTCATCGATTGCTTAAAGAATTCCCAAAATTGGCGTTTAGTGTCTCTGCAACGACAAGAAAACCGAGGTTGAATGAGCAAGATGGTATAGACTATCACTTTTTGTCACTAACAGAATTTAAGAGAAAAATAAAGTCTGATTTTTTTTTAGAATGGGAAGAGGTATATGAGGATAATTTTTATGGATCACTTAAGTCTGATGTTCAAAGACTTTGGGACAAAGGACAAACTGTAGTTTTTGACATAGACGTTTATGGAGGAATTCGACTGAAAGAAAAGTATGATCTCAATACTTTATCTATTTTCATTATGCCTCCTTCGATAGAAGTGCTTGAAGATCGTTTAAGAAAAAGAGGGACCGATAATGAAGAACGTATTCATGATCGATTGGCTAAAGCAAAAGAAGAAATAAGTTTCGCGACAAATTTTGATCATGTAATAGTCAACGATCAAATAGAAACTGCTTTCAAGCAAATCCAACACCTTGTTACAAAATTTATAAACCGATGAAAGTTGGACTTTTTTTTGGCAGCTTTAATCCCATTCACAAAAGTCATCTAAAAATTGCTAAGTCCATGATAAAATGGAAAAAATTAGATGAGATTTGGTTTGTCATCACTCCTCAAAATCCACAAAAAGACCCCTCTCTTTTAGCTCCTAGTGAAAATAGAGTGAGAATGGTAGAATTAGCCGTTAAGCAGTATGGGGAATTTCGGGTGGAAGAAATTGAACTAGAATTAGCCGCCCCTAACTATACTGTTAATACCATCGAAGCCTTAGTTAATAGAGACCCGGAAAATCAATTTTACTTAATTATTGGAGGTGATAATTTCAGGAGTTTAAATAGCTGGAAAAGCCCTGGGAGAATTTTAGAACTTGTCCATATCTTGGTATACCCGAGAGGTTCAAATGAATTCGATAGTTCCCATTTGTTTTTAGCAAATCCAAAAATTGATTTCATCGAAGCTCCACTACTTAATGATAGCAGTAGTGCAATAAGAGAATCTATTAAACAAGCAAATAAATTGACCGAGATCAATGATCTTACAAAAGAAGTAAAATTGTATATTGAATCTCAAGAATTATATCGCCCTCAATAACTCTTAATATGAAAGCTTTTTTAACCCGAGTATCGATTGCGCTTTTAGAGCAATACTCGGAGATCCATCGAGTTGGCATAATAGTGCCTTCAAAAAGAGCTGAGAGAGTTTTAAGACAAGCTATTCTCGAAGAAATTTCATCTCCAGTTCTTTCACCTGCAATTTTTACGATTGAAGAAATAATGGCAGAATTATCAGGTCTAGAGATGGTAAATAATATGGACCAATTGATAATTTTATATGATTCATATGAGAGGCTCAATGAAGGGTTTTCAGATAGTCTTGACGAATTTCTTAAATGGGCCCCTACGGTTTTACGAGACTTTGATGAAATTCATCGATTTGGCGTCGACAACAAAAATATCTTTAGAGAGATGCAAGAAATTGAATCCCTTGCTCAGTGGGGGCTTGACAAGCCAACTGATCTTATGACTCGTCGCCTAAACTTATGGAAACAATTACCAAATTTATTTAGTCTGTATCATAAAAACCTAAATGAAAAAAAATTAGGTTCTGCAGGTCAAATTTTCAATCAAGCTAGTCCAAGTAAAACAGGACCAACTAAAGCACATTTTGATAACTGGATGTTACAAAAGGAAATTGACCATTTGGCTTTTGTTGGCTTTAATGCCCTTACTCCACCGGAGGTTAGTCTATTTAAATCTGCCTATGAATATTATGGTGCCAATGCCTTTTGGGATATTGATGCTCATTATGTCAATAATTTAAGTTCTGAAGCAGGACAAAATCTGCGTAAAAACATAAAGAATTTACCAGCAAAAATGGTTTCAGAAATCCTGAATCCCCCAGCAAATTTTTTAACATCCCAAATTTCATTTTCAATAATCCGTGCTAATGGTAATATTGCAATAGCAAAAGCAATTGGTGATATTCTTAGTCATAAAGATGTATTAGCCACAAATTTTAATAAATGCGCTTTAGTACTAGTTGATGAGGAATTATTAATCCCTACTCTACAAGCTCTTCCCCCAGAAATTCAAGAAGCTAACGTTACTATGGGAATGGCTTTAAACTCCACTGTGGCTTACTCCAGTATTGATCTTCTTTTTCAACTTCAAGAAGCCAAAGAAATAAGTGGCAAGTATCCATTAAAATTATTAGAAGCAACTTTTGCTAATCCGATTTGCTGTGCTATGCGAAATGCAAATGACGGACTTAACATGGAATCCCAAATTAATAATCTTAGAGATTCAAAAAGAAGTTATTGGTCGGTAAGTGATACAATTGATCTAATTGGTGAGAATTCTGACTTATGGGAAGAATATCCCAACTATATATATTTTATAAAAAACCTTAGAAAAAGATTATTTGATTATTCTGAAAAAATCAAATCTGCATGGGAGATAGAGCCTGCCAAACTTTGTATACATGCACTAGATCGGCTTATAAATTGGACAGAAAGAAAAAATTTAAAATTTAGAACTGTAAGACAATTATTTCGACATTTCTCAAAAGAAAGCCCGGTTAATTTTTATGGAGAACCTTTTGAAGGATTACAAATCATGGGGCTATTAGAAACTAGAAATCTTGATTTCGATACTGTAATTGTTGCACCTTGCAATGAGGGCCTATTGCCTGGCAGAAGAAGTAGCACCTCATTCCTTTCTAATGATCTGCGTAAAACTTTTGGGATTCCGCTTTTAAGAGAACAAGAGGCAATTATTGCCTACCATACATACAGGCTTGTTCAGAGAGCAAAAAAAGTCATTTTTTTGGTAAATAGTGGATCTGATGGACTTAATTCTAGTGAGGCAAGTAGATTTTTACAACAAATGGAAATTGAATTATCACGTTATTCCGGTATTAAATGGAGAGATTTTGATCTTGAATTGAAACTTGATGAAAAAACGATAAAAAGTGAAAGAAGCATATGTAAACACCCTTTAATAATTGAGCGAACACTTAAAAGGCTTAAAGAAAAAGGAATAAGCCCATCAGCGGGATCAACTTATATAAAAAATCCATATAAATTTTACCTTCAATATGTTCTTGGTATAAGAGAAGAAGAAACTCATAGTGACCGATTACCTGCTAATATTCGAGGAAATATATTACATGATTTACATCAAGATTTGTATATATACTATAAGTCTAATAATAATTGGGATTTGTCAAAAATTGATAAATACATAAACTCAAGTATTTCAATACACTTCCCCATTCAAAGTGACTCAGGCCCCTTTCATTTAGAAAGAAAAGTGATTGAGAAAATTGGATATGATTGGTCCCGGGAAGAAGGAAAACGTATAAAGGAAAACAATAATGAAGATAGCGAATGGGAAGTTCATTTGGTAGAGGAGTATTTAGAAAGCCCCTTGACACTAAATAATGGAAATACTGTTAAAATCAGAGGTAAAGCGGACAGAGTTGAAAAATGGAAAAACTATTGGGTAATTATCGACTTAAAAACTGGAGCGTTTCAAAGCGATCAGATGAATTTCAAAGAATGGGATGACCTTTTAGATTCAAAGAAAAAAAAAGAAAAAGCCTTTCAGCTTATGATATATGCATGGCTTCTTAGTAAACAAGAAAAAATAAGCCCTGCAATGAAATTTAAAGCAGGAATATCAAGTATGAGACATCCATCGAAACCGGTAACTTATATTCAATGGCAAAAACGGGACAGCTTAACTTTTCAAGAGTTAGAGGATTTTGAAAAATTAGTCTTAATTCCCTTATTGGAGGAAATATTGAATCCTGAAGTTCCTTTTGTAGATACGTTAGAGATTTGAAACCTACTATCTATTTACCTTCTAAAATTTTGGATACATACTTTCCAATAATATCAAACTCTATATTGACTTGATCTCCAATTTTAAGAAGATGAAAACTAGTATTATTCCAGGTATAGGGAATAATTGCTACTGAAAAGTAATCAGCCCCGGATTCAACAACCGTCAAACTTATTCCATTAATAGTAATTGACCCTTTATTAACAGTTTGATATTGTGGGCTCAGCTCATGCTTTATTTTAATCTCCCAGCTTCCATTTTGATCAACCATATCAGAAACCACTGCAGTACAGTCAATATGGCCTTGAACTATATGTCCATCAAGGCGACTTCCTACTTTAGTACATCTCTCTATATTTATTAAACTACCTGGCCTCCAGTGTTGTAATGTTGTTTTCTGCAAAGTTTCGTCTATTGCTGTTACCCTGTAGCCTGATATTTTTTGATTTTCATCTCTATTCAAAGCAATTACAGTCAGGCAGCAGCCGTCATGAGCAATACTTTGATCGATTTTAAACTCTTTTGCCAGAGAACTATCAATATCAAAATGAATATTTGATTTTTCATTTGAAACTGCAACGATAGTCGCCAAATTTTCTACTATTCCTGTAAACATATTTCAAAGGTACGATGACTAACTTAGCCCTATGAAATTGACTTTTAATTCCTCAACATCTGATGGCTATTGTATGGCTGTTGTCAGACCTAATGAAAAATCTCTGAATAAAGCCAATATTGACGTAAATCAGTCAAAAATAATAATTAGTCGTTTGTCAAGAAAGCTTGAGAATTGGACTCATTTTGCTTCATCTGATATTGATGTTTTCGCATGTATAAGCAACAGCGACAATAGTAAAAATTCTGGAAAACATACTCTTAGAAATTTGGGGAAAGAGCTTGCCCATGAATTAATTAGAAATAAAATCAATGTCTTGAGTCTTGATGCCAGTGAAGATGCTTTTTGGATAGCTGAAGGATTAATATTAGCCTCTTATAGATATAATAAACTTCTAAGTAAAAATGCAAATACGGCTTGGTCCTTAAAAGAGATAGAAATAATTGGATTAAGTCACGAGAGATCTCAAAAATTGTCTTCTATCTGTATCGCGGTGAATGAGGCCCGAGATTTAGTCAATGCGCCGTTATTAAGCCTAAGTGCTGAAAATCTGAGTGAAAGAATCCAAGATCTCGGAAAAATATTTGGTTTCTCAACGACTATTTTAAATCAAGCTAAAATAGAATCATTAAAAATGGGTGGACTTCTCGGAGTTAATAAAGGATCTGTTGATCCTGCTACATTTAGTATCCTAGAACACAAGCCAGAAAACGCAGTAAATAAAAGACCATATGTAATTATAGGAAAAGGAGTTGTTTATGACACCGGCGGTCTTAGTCTTAAGCCAAGTAATTTCATGGATACAATGAAATGTGATATGGCTGGAGCGGCATCTGTTGTGGGAACATTATGTGCATTAGCCAATGATAAAATTCCTACTTGGGTAATAGGGTTGATACCTGCAACTGACAATAGGCCAGGCGGAAATGCCATTACTCCAGGAGATGTTATTAAAATATCAGATGGAACAACTGTCGAGGTTCTAAATACAGATGCAGAAGGTCGACTAATACTAGCAGATGCTCTACATTATGCAAAAAAATTTAACCCCAAATTGGTTATTGATTTGGCTACTCTTACAGGGGCTGCAGCTAAAGCCATTGGTCCTAATGCAATTGTAGCAATGGGGAATGCAGGAAAAGAGTTTTGGGAGCAATTAATCCATAGTGGTGAAAAAACCCATGAACGGTTGGTTCAATTCCCGTTTTGGGATGAATACAATGACCTCTTAAAAAGTGAAATTGCTGATCTTAAAAACATTGGCGGACCAGACGCAGGCATGATAACCGCGGGTAAATTTCTTGAACATTTCACCGACTACCCTTATATTCATTTGGATATTGCGGGGCCTGCTTTTTTAGACCGCCCTCATGGTTATTTTCATAAAGGGGGAACCGGAATTGGTGTTCGCCTTTTACATGATTTTTTCGATAATATTAAGTCATGAATAAATTAAAGATTGGTATTACGTCTGGAGATACAAATGGCATCGGACTTGAAGTTATTCTCAAAGTGCTGTCTTCAGAAGATATCCGCTTAAAAGCTGATTTCTATATTTTTTCCTCTCGCGAGATAATTGCAATTCACCAAAAAATTCTAAAAAACTCAGTAATACCGCTATTTAAAGTCCAACCGGGAGATAAACTTGAACCAGGAACTATAGGCCTGTGTGACCCATGGGATCGTTCATTTGATATTCAATTTGGGGTTCAGAATGATGTAGGAGGAATTGCAGCTTTTGACTCACTCGATTCTGCTTGTGATTCAATTGAAAATAAAAAAATAGATACTCTAGTAACTGCTCCACTGTGTAAGTCAAATATTCCTCAATCAAAATATAAAGACTTTAAAGGCCACACTGCGTATTTAGCAAATCGATTTAATTCAAATACAATAATGATTATGGCTGCAGATCAAACCAGAGTTGCCTTGGCGAGTGATCATATTCCTTTGAGCGAAATTTCAAAAACCATTGACGCGTCATATTTAAATAAAAAAATTGATGAGTTTAATATTGCGCTCAAATTTGATTTTGGCATTTCCAATCCAAAAATTGCCATCTTAGGATTGAACCCTCACGCGGGAGATGAAGGCATCATAGGTTTAGAGGAAATAAATACTATCCACCCGATTATTGAAGCAAAAAAAAAGGAAGGAATAAATGCTTTTGGTCCATTTCCTTCAGATAGCTTTTTTGGCAAAAAACTTTATTTGAACTTTGATGGAGTTCTGGCCATTTATCATGATCAAGGGTTGATCCCATTCAAAATGCTTTATTTTGAAAGTGGCGTGAATAATACTTGCGGATTGCCTTTTGTGAGAACGTCTCCTGATCATGGAGTAGCCTTTGATATAGCTGGTCAAAATTTGGCAGATGAAACAAGTTTTAGAGAATCTATATTTCATGCCATAAAAAGAACTCAACTACGACAATTAAATACAATTTAATATCACCGGAATTATTTCACGTTAATAACTACTAAGAACATGAAGTCTTAAAATGTCAAACTTTAAATTACTATTGTTGGGCTATTAATAAAATGAATGTACATTTGCGAGCGCTAATGAGAGTTTACCCATGAGAAATCGTGAAAATATTTTAGAATTTTCTGGTTTAGCCTTGGGTGAGCATCATTTAGAGTACAAAGTAAACGAAACGTTCTTTTCTTCTTTTGATCTCATTGAACTCCAAGGAATTCATCCAACTACGGTATATGTAATTCTAAAGAAAGCAAATCATATGATGGAATTAGCTATTTCCTTTAAAGGGAAAAAAGATACTGTTTGTGATTTAACGAATGATCCGTTTACCCTTGATATTTCCAATAGTTTTTCATTAATCGTGAAATTTGGAGATGAATTCAACGATGAAGACCCTGAAATTCTGGTTTTATCCCAAGGTGAATATGAAATAAATCTAAAGCAATTATTTTTTGAACTAATTGCTCTTTCCATTCCAATTCAAAAAATCAAACCGGGTAATGAGATTATTAAAGATCAATAGAGTTTGAAAATTGAAATAATAAAAAAGTAACGCACAATGGCACATCCTAAACGCAGACAATCGAGCACTCGGAGAGATAAACGCCGAACTCATGACAAGGCTGTTTTGCCTCAATTGACTTTATGCCCAACCACTGGTGAAGCACATTTAATGCATCGAGCATATTGGCATGATGATAAGATGTATTACAAAGGGAAAGTTGTTATCGACAAAAATGAAGTAGCATAATTTCTGAAAATTAATTTAACATTCTTTAAATTATTAGCTATTTCAATTCCGAATTCTATTTTTTTATCTGCACATTTGTTAGACTAAATTGTTAAACTATGGATTTCAAAGAAGTACAGAACTTTATAAAATTTGTCACTAAATCAGGCGCCTCTGAAGTCTCTCTGGAAACAGAAGATTATAAGATAACTGTGAAAAGTGGCAGCGAACAAACTGCCGTTTACACAGCACCGCCGGTTGCCTCACGAATTCCAATAAGTCCTTCTCAGGAAAAAGTTGTGAATGAGGAAAAAGAAACTGAAGATGAGTTTGCTCATTGTTCAACGATAACATCACCTATGATTGGGACTTTTTACAGGAAGCCGAGTCCCGATAAACCATCTTTTGCTGAAATCGGTTCCCATATTAATGTTGGAGATACTATCTGCATTATTGAAGCAATGAAGCTTTTTAATGAAATTGAAAGTGAGGTGTCAGGTAAAATCGTCAAGGTACTTGCCGATGACATGACTCCTGTTGAATTTGGACAACCGCTATTTCTAGTTGATCCTTCTTAATTTCCTGCTGTGAAAAAGATACTGATCGCTAATCGCGGAGAAATTGCTATGAGAATAATCCGCACATGCAAGGAGATGGGGATTGAAACTGTTGCTGTGTATTCAGAAGCTGATAAAGAAAGTTTGCACGTGCGCTTTGCAGATGAAGCTGTTTGCATCGGTCCTCCGGCATCCAAAGATTCCTATCTAAAAATATCAAGCATAATTTCTGCTGCAGAAATCACTAATTCAGATGCAATCCATCCTGGATTTGGTTTTCTTTCAGAAAATGCCAAATTTTCAAAAATCTGTTCGGATCACGGAATAAAATTCATTGGTGCGTTACCTGATCATATTGAAAAAATGGGAGATAAGGCGACAGCAAAGTTAACTATGAAGCTTGCCGGTGTTCCATGCGTACCGGGATCAGAAGGTTTGCTGGAGTCTCTTGAAGATGCTGGAAAAATCGCAGCAGAAATTGGATATCCTGTGATGATGAAAGCTACAGCTGGTGGTGGCGGTAAAGGTATGAGAGCAATATGGGTTCCATCAGAACTGGAAAAAGCCTGGGAGTCTGCAAGGCAAGAGGCTTTAGCTTCTTTTGGAAATGATGGTATGTATATGGAAAAGCTTATTGAAGAACCGCGTCACATAGAAATTCAAATAATCGGAGATCAATCAGGAAAAGCAAGTCATCTAAGCGAACGTGACTGTTCTATCCAACGCAGGCATCAAAAGCTTACTGAAGAGACCCCTTCTCCATTTATGACCGATAAATTGAGAAATTTAATGGGCGAAGCTGCTATCAAAGCAGCAGAATTTATTAAATATGAAGGGGCGGGCACAGTAGAATTTCTTGTCGACAAGAATCGAAATTTTTATTTCATGGAGATGAATACTCGAATACAAGTTGAACATCCAATAACTGAAGAGGTTACCGATTATGATTTGATTCGAGAACAAATTAAAATTGCTTCAGGTACAAGTATTTCTGGTAGAAATCATGAACCTAAACAATTTGCTATTGAGTGTCGGATAAATGCTGAAGACCCCTACAATAATTTTAGACCAAGTCCTGGAAAAATTTCTGCCTTTCATGCTCCTGGTGGTCACGGAGTTAGAATTGATACTCATGTCTATGCTGGATATACTATTCCTTCTCATTACGATAGCATGATTGCCAAATTGATAGTTACAGGCAGAACTCGCAAGCAAGCCATTGAGAGAATGAAAAGAGCATTAGATGAATTTATTATCGAAGGTATAAATACAACGATCCCTTTTCATAGACAATTAATGGACCACCCCGAATATGTCTCTGGCAATTACACTACAAAATTCATGGAAGACTTTATCCTTTCATAGGATTAGTTAAATTAAAAATTTGCCAAATCACAAAAGACTAATTTTGTGATTAGATGAAACGGTTTATAATTTTTGATAAAATCAAAATAGCCTTAGGCTGTTTATACCACATTTGGTATTACATACTAATGCTGTTTAGTATAATTATACTATCACCGTGGCTTTATTATTTCTCAAAAAAATTTAACCAATTTCCCAGATTTTATGAATTTGCTAGGTTATGGAGTGCTTGGATATTAAACGGTATGATTTTAATCAGGAAAGTTAAATATCAATCACAGATTTCTTGGGACAAACCTTATATAGTCGTTGCTAATCACACGAGTGAACTAGATGTTATGTTTTGCTATCGATTAGTAAAGTCTCCAACAGTATTTATTGGAAAAAAAGAATTAGCTAGTATTCCCCTTTTTGGCTTTTTCTTTCGTAGGTCTAGTATTATTGTAGATAGAAAATCATTGGCTAGTAAAAGACGAGTCATGGAACTAGCAACAAATCAATTAAATAAAGGTGTAGGCGTTTGTATTTATCCCGAGGGGGGTATTCCAAAAGACGGAACAGTTATTCTTGAGAAATTTAAATCTGGGGCCTTTAAACTAGCAATAGAAAATGGAGTTGACATATTACCTATTTCTTTTGCCAATAATAGGAAACACCTACCGGATTTTCTTCAAGGAGGTTCCCCCGGAACTATTTATGCAACAGTTCACAATCCAATTAGTGTGAGTGGTATGACAAAAAAAGACATTGCTCCATTGAGTGATATCGTTCATGACGTACTTTTGAAGGAACTAAAATCTTATCAAAAAAAGATATGAAAATAACTGATGACGATATTCAAAATCTAGCTCACCTATCCAGGCTTGAATTAAGTGCTTCTGAATCTATTAGCATGAAACAAGATCTTGGTAAGATTTTAGATTTCGTTGCAAACATTGAGAAACTTGATTTAAAAAACATAAAGCCTCTTATCTACATGACTAATGCTGAAAACGTTCTAAGAGAGGATCATGCTAATTCTAGTATTGACCATGAACAAGCTATGAAAAATGGGCCTGATGCTGATTCAGATTATTTCAAAGTACCAAAGGTTGTCGACAAATGATGACTCTTTTTCTATCTCTCAATTTTGTATCTTCTTAACCTTAATTTTTAAATTTAAACTCCATGTTTCAAAGCCTCATAATCTTATCCTTTCTTTCGGTTTTCGTTATTTTCCTTCTGGCAAAAGGAATTCGTATTGTGAAACAATCTGAAGCGATGATTGTAGAACGCCTAGGCAAATACCATAAAACTTTAGAATCTGGGATTAACATTATAATCCCAATAATTGATCAGCCAAGGCAGATTTCCTGGCGATACAGCGAGAGCGGATTTAATGGTGAAATTATTCCGGTTTTTAAAATGCAAGATCGCATTGATTTACGCGAAAATGTATATGATTTTCCTAAACAAAATGTTATCACAAAAGACAATGTCGTAACGGAAATTAATGCTTTGATCTATTTTCAAATAATGGACCCAATAAAGTCAGTTTACGAGATTGGCAATTTGCCCAGCGCTATTGAGAAGCTTACCCAAACAACATTAAGAAATGTAGTCGGTGAATTAGATTTAGATCAGTCTCTATCTAGTCGTGATACCATTAATACTAAGTTAAGAACCATTCTTGATGATGCCACAAATAAATGGGGTGTCAAAGTTAACCGCGTAGAATTACAAGATATAAACCCTCCTCAAGGCATTCGTGAAGCAATGGAGAAACAGATGCGAGCTGAACGTGATCGTCGTGCTACAATCCTAGAAGCAGAAGGAGAAAAAACAAGTCAAATTCTTACAGCAGAAGGACAACGTGAATCAGATATTCAAAGAGCTGAAGGAGAAAAAAGAGCTGCCATACTTGAAGCTGAAGGAGCGGCTGAATCCCGAATTAAAATTGCTCAAGGAGAAGCCCAAGCAATAAAATTAGTTTCTGATGAAATCAAGACGTTTTCAGGTGATCCGGTGCAATATCTAATAGCTCAAAGATATTTAGAGACTCTTCAAGAAATGACGTCAGGCAAAGACAATAAAACTGTATATCTGCCATATGAAGCCTCTGGGGTTTTAAGTTCATTAGGTGGGATAAAAAACATCCTTGGGGGTAATTCGTAAATTGAAAGAAATAATTTTTGGTTTTTCTCAGTATCCAGAGTCGACACTAATAAGGAATTTTTCATTTGAAAAACCGTAAAGCCGCAGTAGGCTTCATATTCATTACACTTTTATTAGACGTAATTGGTCTTGGAATTATTATTCCGGTAATTCCGGCCCTGATCCAAGAATTAACGGGTGGTAGTATTTCGGAAGCCTCAAGATATGGTGGGTGGCTAATCGCATCGTATGCTCTTGTGCAATTTCTATGTGCTCCAATTGTGGGAGCATTAAGTGATAAATATGGACGAAGGCCCATCTTATTATTATCGTTACTGGGTTTCGGGTTGGACTATTTAGTTTTAGCAGTCGCACCGACAATAGGCTGGTTATTTTTGGCAAGGATAATAGCAGGAGTTTTTGGTGCGTCTTTTACAACTGGCGCCGCATATATAGCAGATGTTAGTTCTGCAGAAAAAAGGGCTCAGAATTTTGGGTTGCTTGGCGCTGCATTTGGTTTAGGGTTTATAATCGGCCCTGTTACAGGAGGGCTATTGGGTGAAATAGGACCTCGTGTGCCTTTTTATGCAGCAGCACTGGTAACTTTTTTAAATCTAACATATGGTTATTTTATTTTACCTGAGTCTCTCCTTAAAGAAAACAGAAGAGAATTTGAATGGTCAAGAGCCAATCCTTTAGGTGCGCTATTCGCATTAAAACGATATCCAAGTGTTGCCGGACTCATAGGAGCTTTAACTTTTATTTATCTTGCATCGCACGCCATCCAAGGTACTTGGACATATTTTTCAATGGAAAAATTTAATTGGTCTGAAAGTATGGTCGGATACTCTTTGGGACTAGTTGGGATCATGAGTGCCCTTGTCCAGGGATTACTCATTCGAATAATTATTCCGAAAATAGGAGAATACAATACTATGATAACTGGAATAATCTTTAATATTTGTGGCTGCTTATTGTTTTCGATGGCAAGCGAAGGGTGGATGTTACTCTGCTTTATAATACCATATTCTCTCGGTGGTATTGCAGGGCCTGCAATACAGGGAATTCTCTCTAATCAAATACCCGATAATGAGCAAGGGCAACTTCAAGGAGCCCTAACCAGTATGATGGCAGCAACAGGAATAATTGGCCCACTAATGATGACTTCTATTTTTGCATATTTTACAGCCGAAAATGCACCTATATACTTTCCCGGAGCGCCGTTTGTAACTGGAGCAGTTCTAGTGTCGATATGCTTATTCTTGATTTTAAGAAAAGGATCAATGAATACAACTGGGAAGAATCCCATATAATCCTTAAATTTAACTCATGATGGAATCTATTTCCCCCGTTACAATCTGGTTCGCAGTTGGAGTGATCCTTTTAGTCCTTGAAATGTTTACCCCAGGATTTTTCCTTGCTAGCGTTGCTGTAGGAGCATTTTTAGCTTCCGCTACAGCTCGACTCGGCGGGGAACCAATCTATCAACTTTTAGCGTTTATAATCGGTGGCGGAATTTCATTGATATCCATTCGACCTGTATTTAAAAAATATTTGCAAGCTAATGGAGCCAAAACAAATGCTGATGGTATGATTGGGAAATATAGTGTTGTCCAAAATAATGTAAATTCAAACGAACATTTTTATTCTAAAATTGATGGGGTTTCTTGGGATTGTTTATGCCCCGATTCATTATCAAAGGGGGATAAAATAAGAGTGATATCTCTGGATAGTACAGTCTTAATTACAGAGAAAATGGAGTCTAAATAGAGTTTAAAAGAGTTATTTTAAAAATTTATTAGTGTCAATTCCGAAAAAAGACTTTTCTTTGCACCCATTAATTTCTCAGATCTCCAAATAAAATGAAAAACGGAACAGTAAAATTCTTCGATGCAACCAAAGGTTTTGGTTTTATAAAGGATAACGATGGCGAAGGCGATTTCTTCGTTCACATCACAGGAACACTCGAACCAATTGCTGATGGCGATGAAGTAGAGTTTGAATTAAAAGAAGGTAAACGCGGCCTGCAAGCATCTAATGTTCGCAAGCTCTAAGTTAATCTTTTGAATTAGAACAAAAAGGGCGCTTCTATTAAGCGCCCTTTTTTATGTTATTTAACCACGAATTGCCTTTTCTTCGGTAATCCACATTGTCGATGCTGCTGCCAAAATCAGACAAATACCTGCCAAAATCATAGCATGTATTGCTCCTGGTCCTAAAATACTATAGATAGGATTCAATGCCTTTGCAGCTAAAATTTGCGGAAGCACAATGAACATATTAAATATTCCCATAAACAGACCCATTTTGTTTGAGTCAATAAACGAGCTAAGCATTGCATATGGCATGCTTAGAACTGATCCCCAAGACAAGCCAATTAAACCAAAACTAAATAAAAGAAATCTCGAATCATTTATCCAATACATGCTCAAAAAGCCTATTGAACCAGCTATTAAAGAGAAAACATGTAATAATTTCCTATTAATTCCATTTCTCGAGGTATAAAAAGTTAAAGCAAGAGCAAATAACATTGAGCTTAACCCATAGTAACCCATATATGCTCCGACTTGATCTGCAGCATCATTGTATGCCTTGTCTGCAACTTCATAAGTTGTTTTTTGTGATTCAGTTGCGATACTATATTCGATTTTATCAGGTCTTGGTGAATTGAAGACGTGATCTGTTAAAGCTGGAGTTGCTAAAGACCACATACTAAAAAAAGCAAACCAAGAAAAAAACTGAACCAACCCAAGTTTTCTCATGGTGATTGGCATTGTTCTAATATTATTAAGTAATTCTAATATCAACTTTCCGAACTTCAATTTCTCCGTTCTCCTTCTATTAAATTCTTTAAGATCATCTGGAGGGTACTCGTCTGTAGTGAATACAGTATAAAGAATCGTGATTAAAAAAATCGATGCGCCAATTGCAAAAGCTACTTTGACCGACATGGGAACTTCCCCTGGAGCAGAAACATTACTAATCCCTATTTTACTGACAATAAGGGGTAAACTGGAGGCTGCCCATGTACCTATTCCAATTATCAATGTTTGCATTACAAAACCAAAACTTCTTTGAGAATCAGGGAGTTTATCAGCAACTAGAGCTCGAAAAGGCTCCATAGAAATATTAATTGATGCATCTAAAACCCAAAGCCCTCCCGCGGCAATCCATAAAGTCGGACTATTAGGGATGAAAAATAATGTTATACTAGCAAGTATAGCCCCAATTAAAAAAAATGGTCTTCGCCTACCCCATCGAACGCTCCATGTATTATCACTTAAGTAACCTATAATCGGTTGAATAATTAAACCTGTTAGTGGTGCTGCAATCCAAAGCATAGGGATTTCTTGTTCCGTAGCTCCTAAATTTTGAAATATTCTGCTCATGAATCCACCTTGCAAGGCAAATCCAAATTGGATGCCTAAGAATCCAAAGCTCATATTCCAAATTTGGAAAAACGGAAGCCTCGGTTTTTTTATGGCTGATTTCATTTTAACTTAAATAGTTAATCGATCCTTGTTCCACGAATAAAGTCTAGCTGGCTTATGAAACACTCCTGTTTGCTTCTCATCTAATGGAATGACCCAAGAATCATTTAGTGCTTTCTTTCTAAAATTTCTTTTGTCAAAAGACGAGTTTAATATCGACTCATGTAAGGATTGAACCTGGGTCAAAGTGAATTTCTCAGGAAGTAACTCATGACCTACTCTTAACTCACTAACTTCTTGTCTCAGAGTACTAAGAGCGGTTTTAACAATTTTAGAGTGATCAAATGCAAGTTCGGGAATGTTATGGACGCCCTGCCAAAAAACTCGCTCTGCAAAACTTGAAGCTGAAGGATTAAAGTCCTCCATCTTAACAAGTGCATAATAAGCAATTGTAATAACCCGCGCTTCAGGGTTGCTTCTATTACTTTGAAGCCATGGCAAGTCTTTGATGTTTTTCACTCTATCTGGGTCGCCAAATGCTCCGCTTTGTCTCAAATAAAGTCCACTTAAGCTTGTTATTTCTTTTAATACTCGCTGAGCTGCAGTATCTAAATCTTCATCTTCCTCTAAATGATCACCAGGAAGTGCAAATCTCCTCATTTGGCCCACATCTTTTTGCTCAATCAAAAGAACATTTAAATTTTGGCCATCAAAACCGAAAACAACGCAGTCAACAGAAATATTAGGATTTATCATAGGTTGTTACAAATGTAATTAATACACTTACTATTCCACCTTTTCAGTTAGGGTAAATTATACACTATCTTTGGCTACTAATTTTTTTTTATGTCCATAAAAAATATAGCTGTTTTAACTTCTGGTGGGGATGCTCCGGGAATGAATGCGGCAATTAGAGCGGTTGTGAGAACCGCCCTATTTTACAAGAAAAAAATTTATGGGGTGTCTCGTGGCTATGATGGACTAATAGAAAAATCATTTGCTGAATTAGATTCTAAAAGTGTTAAAGGTATACTTGCTCAAGGAGGAACCGTATTAAAGTCAGCCCGAAGTAATTTATTCAAAACAAAAGAAGGTAGAGAAAAAGCAGCAAAAAATCTCAAATCTCTTGGGATTAACGGTCTCATTGTTATTGGAGGAGATGGAACATTTACCGGGGCGCATCTTTTACATGAAGAATTCGGGATTCCAGTAATAGGGATTCCAGGGACAATAGATAATGATCTTTTTGGAACTGACTTTACTATTGGTTATGATACAGCAACTAATACCGTAATTAACTGTATCGACAAGATCAGAGATACTGCAAATAGTCATAATAGATTATTTATAGTCGAAGTCATGGGTCGAGATGCTGGATTTATTGCTTTAAGCGCAGGTGTTGCCACAGGTGCGTTAGAAATAATTCTACCTGAAATGAATACTTCGAAAGATGAACTCCTTGATTCTGTTAAACGCGGTGCAGAAAACAAAAAAACAAGCAACATAATTGTTGTCGCTGAAGGGAATAAATTAGGAACTCCGTTTGAAATCTCTGAAGAGATTATTTCTAAATATCCAAATATGGATATTAAAGTCACAATTTTAGGCCATGTTCAACGTGGAGGCTCACCAACAACAATAGACAGGGTAAATGCCAGTATTATGGGGGTTGCCGCAGTGGAGGGGCTACTTAATGATAAGTCAGATGTTATGGTTGGTCTGCTAAATAATAAACTTGAATATACATTTTTGCAACAAGCCATTTATAATAAAGCGCCGATAAACATTGAGCTTAGAAGAATAGCAAAGATTTTAGCAACTTAATAATTTAAATTATAAATCAAGACATGAAAAAAATTGCAATTAATGGATTTGGTCGTATTGGTCGCTTAACTTTTCGTAATATCTTAAATAAATCATCACTTGATGTTATAGCCATAAATGACTTAACAGATACTGCAACTCTTGCGCATCTTTTAAAATATGACAGTGCCCATGGAGTGTTCCCAGGTTCAGTAGATTACACTCCAAATAGTCTAATTGTTAATGGTAAAGAAATTATAATTACTGCAGTTAGAAATCCATCCGAGCTCCCTTGGGGCAAATTAGGGATTGACATGGTTATTGAATCTACAGGCCTATTTACTTCTAAAGAACAGCTTGAAATGCATATCACCGCAGGAGCAAAAAAAGTAGGCCTATCTGCTCCCGCAAAGGAGAATGTTAAAACTATTGTTCTCGGCGTTAACGATCATCTATTGACAAATACTGATAAAAGCTTTAGTAATGCCTCATGCACTACAAATTGTCTCGCTCCAATGATGAAAGTCCTAAATGATAATTTTGGAGTGAAAAAAGGTTATATGCTTACTGTTCATGCTTATACGAATGATCAAAGTATTCAAGATGCTCCGCATAAAGATTTGCGCCGAGCTAGAGCCGCCGCAGTCAATATGATTCCAACAACTACAGGTGCGGCAAAAGCCGTTGGTTTAGTACTTCCAGAGCTAAAAGGTAAGTTAGATGGATATGCCATTCGCGTTCCTGTAATTACTGGCTCCGCAACAGATATTACAGTAGAATTGAATCATAATGTAACAAAAGAAGAAGTAAATTTAGCTATGGAAACTGCTGCTGATTCTTATTTAAAAGGAGTTATGGAATATACAGAAGACCCTATAGTCTCTTCCGATATAATCGGGAATCCTCATTCATGTATTTTTGATTCTGGGATAACCTCAGCAAACGAAAATCTAATAAAAATTATGGGCTGGTATGATAATGAAGCTGGATACTCTGCAAGAATGGCGGATATGACAGAACGTTTTGCAAACCTTTGATATAATCTAGATGATATTAATTATTGAAAGCGGCTCAACAAAAGCTGATTGGATATGCATAGATCAAAAGGGCGCAGAAGTCTCAAGGTGGTCTTTAATGGGATTTAATCCCTATTTCCATTCAGCTGATTTTATAGGAAAAATTCTCAAAAATCATTCTGAAATTTCTAAAATATCAGAAAGCGTTGAGCAAGTATGGTTCTACGGTGCGGGATGTAGTTCCAAAAAATTAAACAAAATAATTTTTAATGGCTTACGGTCTGTGTTTAGAAATTCTATAATCAATATTGACCACGATCTTAAAGCCGCAGCATTTGCCACTTATGACAATTGCCCTCATGTCGCATGTATATTGGGTACGGGATCTAATTCGTGCTATTTTGATGGTAAAAAAATTATCGAAAGAGTGCCTGCTTTAGCCTATATTCTTGGGGATGAGGGATCCGCTAGTTCTATCGGGAAGAGACTGTGTGCAGATTGGATTTATGGTATAATGCCTAACAATTTAAGCATTGACTTTACAAACTCATATAAAACTTCAAAAGAAGAAATTTTAGATAAAGTATACAATCAAAAACACGCAAATGTTTATCTAGCTTCATTCTCAAGATTTGCTGGTGAGCATTCCAAACACCCATATATAAAGCAGATAATAAGTGATGGCTTTAAAAAATTCTTAGAAATTCATGTGTTATGCTTCAGTGAAGTAAAAAAAGGTGCTCCTGTTAACTTTGTGGGCTCTGTTGCAAAAGCCTTTGAATCGTTATTACGAGAGCAATGTTTAGAGCTTAATATAAATTATGGTCGTACCCAAGCTAAGCCAGTGAATTTATTAGTAGAGTATCACTTAAAGACATTGAGAATTCTTAATAAAGAATTAAAAGTTTGATTCGTGCGCTAATTTTTGATCTAGATGGTGTCATCGTAGATACTGCAAGGTATCATTTCATCGCTTGGAAGAAAATAGCTGAAAGCCTTAAAATACCATTTGGGGAAATTGAAAACGAAAAGTTAAAAGGAGTTTCTCGAATTGATTCCTTAGAGAAAATTTTAAATTGGGGAGGAATTACTTTATCTAAAAAAGAAAAAAAATATTGGTTAGATATTAAAAATGAATTTTATCTGGATTGTATATCCCAAATAAGTCCTAATGAACTTCTCCCTGGAGTTTCAAAATTAATTGAAGAATCCAAACAATGTGGTTTTAAAATAGCCCTTGGTTCAGCGTCTAAAAATGCAATTCCAATTCTTAAAAAAGTAAACCTGATAAATTCATTTGATGAAATAGTAGATGGAACTATTGTTTCTTTGTCCAAGCCTAATCCTGAAGTTTTTTTACGAGGAGCTGAGCTGCTAAACTTATTGCCTGAGCAGTGTCTGGTATTTGAAGATGCCCAATCTGGAATATTTGCGGCAAAAAATGCGCAAATGAAGTGCGTAGCTATAGGTAATACTTTTAATTTAGAGGGTGCTGAAATAGTTATTGAATCTTTGGAAGAGATTTCAGATATCAAATTATTTATATCAGAATATATATTAAAAGAATAATGTGAACTATTATGAAGCCCAATATTGATATTAACGAATGGAAAATAATTGAGTCAAAATGGGATCCGGCACAGCAGATTAATTCAGAAAGTTTATTTTCCCTTGGTAACGGCCGAATGGGACAGCGCGCTAATAATGAAGAATATTTTGGGGGAGATTCTTTACAGGGGACATATGTCGGTGGTGTTTATTATCCAGATAAAACTCGAGTAGGTTGGTGGAAAAATGGCTACCCTGATTACTTTGCAAAAGTTATAAATGCTGTCAACTTCACAGGCATTGATATTTCTATCAACTCAGAACAACTAGACCTAAATATTGCATCGGTCAAAACTTTTCATCGTGAATTAAATATGAAGGAAGGGGTTCTGAAAAGAGAATTCGAAGCCACGCTTAAAAATGGCATTACGACTCAAGTGTGCACTCAAAGGTTTTTAAGTATTTCACAAGATGATTTGGCAGTAATAAAATATGAAATTCAACTAGAGCAAGATGCAAGTATCGAGATCACCCCTTTTCTAGATTTTAATGTTACCAACTCTGATTCTAATTGGAACGAGACATTTTGGAAATGTATTAATCAAGGTAGTAATGACGAGAGTGGTTTTGTGCACAGCCAAACAAAAAAACTCAACTTTCATGTAGCATGCGCTATGGAGTGTCGAATTAATGGACATAAAGGGCTTTCTTCAAATAAAGAATCCTATTCAAAAACAAATTATAAGATCTCCGCGAAAAAGAATAGAAAATATACATTATATAAATATGTATCTGTTATTAGTTCTCAAAATACAGAAATACATAATTTAGAAATTCATGCAAAAAATAGAGCCATTAGCGCAGTAAATCAGGGATTTAATTCATTACTTACCGAGCATAATAACGCATGGCTCAAAAAATGGGAATTCGCTGATATTATAATCAAAGGGGATCTCCCTGCTCAGCAAGCAATACGATATAATATATTTCAATTACTACAAACTTTTACTGGTGTAGATTCGCGATTAAATATTGGTCCTAAAGGCTTTACTGGAGAAAAGTATGGGGGTTCAACTTATTGGGATACGGAAGCATTCTGTCTTCCCTTTTTCTTAGCTTCTTCAGAAGCTAGAATTTCAAAAAATCTCATTGTATATCGATATAAACAACTTGGAAAAGCCATTGAAAACGCCGAGAAGTTAGGGTTTAAAAATGGTGCTGCTCTTTATCCAATGGTTACAATGAATGGAGAAGAGTGTCATAATGAATGGGAAATTACTTTTGAAGAAATTCATCGAAACGGCGCTATTGTTTATGGGATATACAATTATATCAGGCATACACAAGATTATAATTATTTGAAAGAAGGAGGGCTTGAAGTAATAGTAGCAATTTGCCGATTTTGGGCTCAAAGAGTGAATTGGAGCAATGAACGCAGCAAATATGTGATTCTCGGGGTAACGGGGCCAAATGAATATGAAAACAATGTCAATAATAACTACTACACAAATTATATTGCGTCATGGTGTTTATCCTTTGCCATTCAATCTCTCAATAGATGGGAAGAAGAGGATCTTGTCAATTATTCGGAATTTTCTAAAAAAATAAAATTAAGTTTACCAGAATTAAAGAATTGGCAGAAAATTTCTGAAAATATCTATTTCCCTTTCAGCAAAAAGCTAGACGTATTTCTTCAGCAGGACGGTTTTCTTGATAAGGAGATTATGCCAGCAAAAAATATCCCACAAGATGATATCCCGATAAATCAAAAATGGAGCTGGGATCGTATTCTTAGATCATGTTTTATAAAGCAAGCCGATACCCTTCAAGGGATGTTTTTTTTCGAAGATCAAACTTCCTTAGAGGTGCTCAGGAAAAATTTTGATTTCTATGAACCTCTTACTGTGCATGAAAGCTCCTTAAGCCCCAGTGTTCATAGTGTTCTTGCAAATCGTCTTGGATATCAAGAAATGGCTTATGACCTTTATTTGCGTACTTCTCGTCTTGATTTAGATGATTACAATAATGAAGTTCAAGAAGGCCTCCATATCACGGCAATGGGAGGAACATGGATGTCAATCGTTTATGGATTTGGAGGCATGAAAATCATCAGAGATAATTTACATTTTGAACCAAAATTACCGAAAAAATGGTCTCGATTAATATTTAACTTGCGGTGGCGTGATGCCGTTTTACGAATTGTCATTAAACAAAATGATTTTAACATTTCAAATATTAAAGGGGATTCGGTAGATTTCTTCGTTTCCGAAAAGAAAATCAGTCTAAAAAATGGCGAGAATTACAACAGTAATACGATTCTTTAGGTTAGTACTATTTTAAACATTTAGATTTGATTTTTACACAATATTTTTAAAATGCGAATTATCGCTCTTACTTCATTCCTGACTTGCCTTGCTCTTAACAGTTGCACTGATGTTAAAACAATTGACAGTTCTTATGTCAATGATCTAGGATATCGTCCTTTAAGAATTCAGGGAGAAGTCACAAAACTATATACTCAAGACTACATAAGCACAGATATAAATAGGATCACCTGGCCAAATGGTTTAAAGGCAACTTTTCAAAAAGACTCTTCACTATACCTAATAAAAGGAAGAATGAAACAGCCCCTTGGTCATGTTACATTTCATACAGATGATGGCGACTTCTCATTGATAATCAGACAAGATTATTTGCAAGAAATTCAAATTGAGTATGACGGTAAAGAGAAGAATGACTCTATTTATGTTTTTGGGAGCTTTAATAATTGGAATAGAACATCCATGCCCATGAGTTATTCGAAACTAACGGACTCTTCTAAGGGTAGGCATGTATTAAATTTAAACCTATCTGCCGGTCAATTTGAATTCAAATTTTATGTCAATGGACGTGAAGAGATCATTCCAAAAAATTCCTACGACATAGTCAGCAATGGCATGGGTGGCTATAATCATCAATTAATAGTCAAAGAGGAAACCAAACCATGTCAACCTCTAAGAGCACTGAGTGTTATTGATCGACAGATCAGCGGTTTAAAGAGACAAAATGTAAAGATTGATAGCTTGCCAGAAGATCAGATTGTTCACGCATTATGGAACACGAGTTTAATCCCAAAAAAGTCAATACAAAGAAATAAAAATGGAGAATTATGGATAGAGCTTCCCGAAAAAGATAATTGGGGAGATCGAAACCATCTTCATTTATACTCACAAAATGAATCACAAATAAGTAATGATATTCTAATTCCTTTTGATAAGCGTGATGTTATTCGGTCAACTACAAAATTAAACCGCCAAGACTGGGAGGCATCAACATTATATTTTTTAATGGTCGATCGTTTCTCAAATGGAAATTATATGAATGATAGGCCATTAAACCAAAGTGATGTTATTCCAATAGCTGATTACATGGGGGGGGACTTAGAAGGTTTGATCAACATACTTGATAGTGGGTATTTCGAAAATTTTGGCTTTAATACCGTTTGGCTTTCTCCCATTGGGAGAAATCCTGAAGGAGCATGGGGCTTATGGGATAAAGGAGGGGTTAAAAGTAAATTTTCAGGTTATCACGGCTATTGGCCGATAAGTTCAGTTCTACCTGATAGTCGTTTCGCATCAAAAAAGTCTATAAAAAAATTGTTGAATTCCGCACATTCAAAAGATTTAAACGTTTTAGTAGATTATGTCGCTAATCATATTCATTTAGATCACCCTGTTTATAAAAAGCACCCGGAATGGACCACATCACTTTATCTAGAAGATGGAAGTCTAAATACTGAAAAATGGGACTCTCATAGATTAACAACATGGTTCGATACTCATTTACCCACCTTAGATTTGCGCCGACCTGAAGTTGTTAATCCAATGACTGACTCCGCATTGGTGTGGGTCCGAGACTATGGTTTTGATGGTTATCGTCATGATGCAACAAAGCATGTTGATGTCCTTTTTTGGAGAACTTTAACAAAAAAAATAAAAACAGAGGTAAATACTGATAAAAGAAAACGAATATTTCAAATTGGCGAGACTTATGGCTCTCCTGATTTAATATCTAGTTACATCGGTCCCGGATTGCTGGATGCACAATTTGACTTCAACCTTTATGATGCTGCTGTGAATTTTTTTGCTGATCTGAGTGGCGATGCGATGCAACTCATGGGAGTTTTAGAAACCAGTCTTAAGACTTATGGGTTTCACCATTTAATGGGAAATATTTCCGGGAATCAGGATAGGCCTCGATTCATCTCTATTGCCGGTAAAGAAATCAACCCTGAAGAAGACACAAAATTAGCTGGATATACCCGTAAAATAGGAGCTGGAGACTCTATTTCTTATTCTAAGCTTGCTTTATTACACGCATTCAATCACTCAATCCCCGGGGTCCCTGTGATCTATTATGGTGATGAGTATGGAATGCCTGGGGCAAATGATCCTGATAATCGTAGGATGATGAAATTCAATGGATATAATTCAAGCGAAATTGAGTTAAGAAATACAGTTCAGAATATTGTAAAAGCGCGAAGGCAAAATATGGCCTTAAATTTTGGGTTTACTGAAGTCCAAGCCCCAAGAAAAGATATATTATATATCATTAGGAGTTATTTAGATACTAAGGTTGAAATAATATTAAATAATGGACCAAATTCATTCACAAAAAAAATAACCTCTCCGAGAAAAATCATTGCCGGAAAAGGAGAATTAGGGATTAACCAAATTGTAATTCCACCTTATGGTTTCGTTTATCTCGCATCATAAATATAGATTAATAATAAAATGAAAAAGATATTTTTACCCCTTCTTATTCTCGGCTTCCTGTCCTGCAGCGAGCATTCTGAATTATCCCATTCCGATCACCCTTTTCATCCTAAATGGTCAAAAAACTCGAATATCTATGAAGTGAATATTCGACAATATACTGCTGAAGGTACATTTTCAGCCTTTCAAAATCACCTCCCAAGACTTAAAAAAATGGGAGTAGACATCCTTTGGCTAATGCCTATTCAGCCAATAGGGAAAATTAAACGAAAAGGTATATTAGGCTCCTACTATTCCATAAGTGATTATACCGCTATAAATCCTGAATTTGGATCAGAACAAGACTTCCTAAAGCTAGTTTCAAATGCCCATGAATTAGGATTAAAGCTCATTCTCGATTGGGTCCCAAATCATACCGCATGGGATCATAATTGGTTAAATGAGCATCCGGACTACTATTATAAAGATGAATCCACTGGAGTTATTTCAAATGGCCGTGACGACCATAATAACCCTACAGACTGGACAGATGTGGCAGAATTAGATTATAAAAATATTGCCATGCAGGAAGAAATGAAACAAGAAATGTTATGGTGGATAACTAATTTTCAAATAGACGGTTTCCGATGTGATATGGCAGGAGGGCAAACTGATAAATTTTGGAAAGAAACCAATACATTTCTCAGAGGTGAAAAAAAAGACATCTTTATGCTTGCTGAATCTGAGCATATCCCTTTACATAATTCTAATTTTGATATGACTTATGGGTGGGAATTCCATCATATAATAAACAAAGTTGCAGGAGAAGGGCAAGATGTTCAAATAATAGACGAATATTTACAGAAACAAAAAAGTACATTCCCTTCAGATGGTTACAGAATGTACTTTATCGATAATCACGATGAGAATTCTTGGAACGGCACAGTGGAAAGTAGAATTGGAGCAAATGCACAACCCGCATTTATATTATGTTCGACAATGTCTCAAAGTATGCCCCTCATCTACTCGGGTCAGGAGGTTGGTTTAAATAAAAGCTTACGATTTTTTTCCCGCGATACTATTGACTGGGAAACACCTTCACAAACTGAATTTTATTCCAAAGCTCTAGCTTTGAAAAAAAGTCAAATCAGCCTTGCAAATGGCGGTTGGGGAGGAGATCAAACACGTATTGAAACAGGCAATAAATCCGTATATGCTTTTAGCCGCGAAAAGGGAAGAAATAATGTTATTGTTTTCTTAAACTTCGATAGCGAACAAGCTCAAATAACATACACAAATGCGCCCAAAGGTGAGTATACAAATTGGTTCAATGGGGAAGACTTAATAATTAAAAAAACTGGTGATTTATCTCTGGCCCCCAATAGTTTTTTAGTGCTTACCCGAGACTAATCAAAGTACTTTTAAGTCTCTTCCTACATCTATAAATGCGCTTATGCATTGATCAATCTGTTCAGGTTCATGTGCCGCACTCAATTGTACTCTAATCCTCGCCTGTCCTTTCGGAACAACGGGGAAAAAGAATCCGATAACATAAATGCCTTTCTTTAAAAGAGCATCTGCAAACTTTTGGGACAGTTCAGCATCATATAACATTACCGGAACAATTGCCGATTCTCCATCTTTTAGGTCAAAACCAGCAGATTTAATCCCATTCTTAAAATGAGTCACATTTTTTTGAAGCTTATCTCTAAGTATCGTTGAACTACTTATTAAATCTAGAACTGCAATAGAGGCTCCAACAATAGATGGCGCCAAAGAATTACTAAATAAATAAGGTCTAGATCGTTGGCGAAGCATACTTATTAATTCACTTCTTCCTGTTGTAAAGCCTCCCATTGCTCCACCTAGTGCCTTTCCAAGAGTCCCCGTAATAATATCCACTCTACCTAAAACATCTCTGAGCTCAATAGAACCACGGCCAGTTTTCCCTATAAGACCTGTTGCATGGCATTCATCAACTAAAACCAATGCATTGTACTTATCAGCCAAATCACAAATTTTATCTAATTGAGCCACGTAGCCATCCATTGAAAAAACGCCATCAGTAACTATCAATTTTGTTTTTGCCTTATTATTGTCAGCTGCCACCAATTGTTCTTCCAAATCACTCATATCGTTATTTTTGTAACGAAACCTCATTGATTTGCAAAGCCGAACACCATCAATAATTGATGCATGATTTAGACTATCACTAATAATAGCATCATTTTCCCCTAGCAACGGTTCAAAAACTCCGCCATTTGCATCAAATGCTGCTGCATATAATATTGTGTCTTCAGTATGTAAAAACTCTGCAAGTTTAAGTTCCAAGGTCCTATGAATATCCTGAGTCCCACATATAAATCGAACCGAACTCATTCCAAACCCATGGGTGGTTAATGTGTTACTCGCTGCTGCTAAAACACTCGGATGACTGCTGAGCCCTAAATAATTATTTGAACAGAAGTTGAGTACTTCAGAGCCATCATCAAGCGTAATTAAAGCATCTTGAGTAGATGAAATAATCCGCTCCGTTTTAAAAAGCCCCTGGTCCTTTAAGCTCTCCAGCTCTACTCTCAATTTAGAATAAAATTCTTCTTTAGTTCTCATATATTTCAATTTTATCACGAAGGTAAAGCAGCATCGTTTTCGGCAGTGAACCTAAAGTTGGTTCTAACTCCTTTGCGTAATCTTTTATTTTAATCCCATATTTTTCATTGTATTCTCCGGTTTTATAATCAACTACAACCCAAGATTCATCTCGACACTTTACAAGCCTATCGGGACGGTAGATCCCCTTTCCAGGAACAATTAGTGGTCTTTCCGAATATATCTGATTCGCTTCAAATAATTCCTTAAGTCTTGGATCTGTCAAAACTTTATTAACTCGATTAAAAATAAAATCATATTCTTCTTTATTCCAAAGAAATTCCTTCTGAGTAATGTCCATGGCTTTAGATAAGTCTTGAGGATTGCGAATTCTCTCTAGCACTCGATGTACTGAATTACCAATTCTCTGTTCAGGGCCCAAATCATTTTTTTTAGCAAGTCTTACTCGGTCTGTCCAGTCTTTACTGAAATTCGTTTCTAATTTAAATGAAGCATCGGTGATTTTTCTCTCCGGCTTCGATGGCCACTTACCAATAATAAGTTCATCATCAAAATTATATTTTTCTTTCAATTGAGATATGATGATATCACCATATGTAGATGGTGTTAAATATATAGTTAGCCCATCTTTAGCTCTCGTAAAAGCTACATATAATAAGTTCATATCATCAAAAATTCTTTCTTCTGTAGAACCTATTGAGCGTTTTACATATTCAGGATGAACGTTTTCCATAGCTGACTTTAATACAGGAAACTTATTAAAGGATTTTAAAGAAAGCAATGTAGAAGGAGGCGAATCCTGATCTAAACCAAAAATCGAATCATACTTTATATTGAACCAGATTTTTTCGTCATTTTTTACTGGGAAAGATGTGAATGGTACAAATACCAGAGGAAATTCGAGTCCCTTTGACTTATGAATGGTCATTACATTAATCGCATCAATCCCTTCAGTAGAGGATAAGCTCCATTTATTTTTGTTTCTTGAATATTCCAAAAGAAAAGCATTTATGTAATTCCCCTTTTTTCTTGAAAAATCATGAAGTTTATCTAGCAATGAAAGAACAAATGGATCGGGATTCACATCTATTTTTAAAGCGCGAACGATATACTCGCCTAATTCATAAAGGCTCAGTTGCCTTGCAATATGGATATTAAACCCTGGTAATATTTCTTTCAACAAAATATTAAACTCATGTGCCTTTCCGTCTGAAATACGCTCTCCGCAACGATGTAATAGTTCTATATTAATTTTCCAAATTCCAGCCTCATGAATTGAGAGTAATAATTCCCATTGTCTCGATTTTTCATTTGGTAAGGCCATCCATTCCATTAGAGCGATAACCGATAAAACATATTTAGAGCCCGAAAGAGAAAGTAACTCCGGGGAAATTATATTTATTGATTCTTTTGCCATCTTTTGAGCAACCTCTCTTCCCTCTTTTTTAGTCCTTACTAATATTGCCATATCACTAAGAAGCCAATTCTCTTGCAAGGCTATATTAATATCTCGAACAAGCATTTCCAGTTGGTTCGATAATTTATCGGATCCATATATTACTGGAGATATTCTAGCATGAACTCTTCCTCCGTCTGGACCTTTTGGTTCTTGATATGAATCTAAATATGCCTTGCCATGGATTTCGCTTGGAAATTCTTTCGCCTGCGCTATTCCTGAAAATAAATCATTATTAAACTCTACAATATTTCTTCTACTCCTCCAATTTTCAGAAAGCTTAATATGCTCAGTTCGTCCCTCTAAAGAGGGTAAATAATTATTAGGAGCACTTTTCAATTCTGATCTGGAAATTAGATTGAGAAATTCTTCAGCATTTGAACCTCTCCACCTGTAAATCGATTGCTTGGCGTCTCCTACTATCATGGCACTGCCATTATTTGTTCCATCTGAAATCCCATTTTCTAATAAAGGCCATAAATTTTTCCATTGCAATTGTGATGTATCCTGAGCTTCATCAATGAAAAAATGACTATATCGGTCTCCTATTCTTTCGAAAATATAAGCCGCTGGTTGAGAATTTAATTCATCATTAATTAATTGATTGAACTTCCATAAGGGTTGAATATTAGACTCCTCAAAAATTGATTCCAATTTTTTTGATAGCTCTGCTAATACCGATGTTGTTCGATCGTTTCTTCTAATCTCATTCAATAAAATTGCCTTAGCGCTTATATCCTGTATTCTGAGCAATTGGATCTTAATCTCTTCCAAAGCTTCAACATAAACTATTATCTCTTTTGAAAATTTTTTTTTGATGATTTTTCCAGGGTCGTATGTTATTTCCAACAAGCTCTTACTAAGAACCCAACCATTGGGGTCATCAAGATTTAATCGGTTCATCAACTTGACCCACCAGTCATAGTGAGAAATGAATTCATCTGGTATTTGATTGAAAATATTTGAAATAGTAAGGCTTATGTCATGCGATATTTCCTGAAAATGCTTTTCAAGTTTTCTTAATGATCCTTGGGCCTCTTTATGTTGTTTTAGAGACCATTTATTAAGGCTTTTCAGGGCATTAATAGAATTCTCTTTTGTTAATTGCTGCGACATTTCAAGTAACGCGGGGAATATATCAGCATTTTTCTCATTATCAACATTTGACTTTGCAAATTGAACTAAAAGTTCAGTCAAAGAGGGTTGTTTCCCAATGTCTTGAAGTAGCCTGTTTACTGCCAAATCTAAAAGAACGTCCTGTTCAATTTCTACTTCAAATTTCCCGGGAAGACCCAACTCTATTGCAAATGTGCGAACCAACCGATACGTAAACTGGTCTAATGTCCCAATTGCAATTGAACCATAGTCATGAAGCATCTCTTGAAGTACCATTCGAGACCTATGAGCAAGTTCATTTTTCGAAATTCCTAAAATATCTTTTATTGTTGTAGCTATATCCGAAGAAGTCCCAAGTTTTGGGTTTTCAGAGAATTCCTTGAGTGTTTCCAGGATTCTTCTTTTCATCTCATTGGCGGCTTTATTAGTAAATGTTAAAGCCAATATTGATGAGAATTTTTTCGGGTTATTTATGTCACTTAGAGCTGTAGCAATATATTCGGCAACAAGCCGATATGTTTTTCCAGCTCCAGCGCTTGCGCTAAAAACAGAAACCGATGCTTTACGCAATTCTAAGCCACCCATAGTTTAAAGATAACCAAGCTCCACGATGGTTTTGTACCTTTATGTCACAATCATTTTAAAATATATACAAAAATGTTTACGCTCCCCAATCTTCCTTTCGCATATAGTGCACTTGAACCACATATAGATGCTCTAACAATGGAAATTCATCATTCCAAGCATCATCAGGCATATATTAATAAAGTCAATGCCGCAATTGATGGTACAGCTTTGGCAGAAAAATCAATTGAAGAGCTAATAGTGCAAAACAGCGATACCCCTGCAGTACGTAATAATGGAGGAGGTCATTTTAATCACTCATTATTTTGGACAATTTTAAGTCCTAATGGAGGTGGTTCTCCAACAGGTGAACTATCGGATGCAATAAATGCTTCATTCGGCTCTCTTTCGGAATTTAAAACTGCCTTTTCAAATGCTGCAGCAACCAGATTTGGATCAGGATGGGCTTGGCTTTGTGTTCAATCAGGAGGTCGCCTAGAAGTATGCAGTACTGCTAACCAAGATAATCCTTTGATGCCAAATGTTGGTTGCGAAGGATCGCCTATTTTAGGATTAGATGTATGGGAACATGCGTATTATTTGAAATATCAGAATCGTCGACCAGATTATGTTAATGCCTTTTTTGAAGTCATTAATTGGGACGAGGTTTCAAGACTATATTCTGAAAATAAATGAGGAAATAAAACTTTATTTCCAATTTTTTTATTTAAAGCCCCTGGTATTGATCCGGGGGCTTTTTCTATCTATGTAAAACCGCTCCGGTTTTTTCCGAAAAAGAAGCCCAAGTATTGTGGTTGATCCAATCCCCTAGATTAATAAATTGCTTGCCATTTGGTAGTTCTTCTGCCATAGGAAAATGTCGGTGCCCAAAAACCCATGTGTCAATTTCAAGCTCTTCTGATTTCATTAAAGCATATTGGTAAAGAAGCTCTTTCTCCTTTGGTAATTGAATTATGTCCTTCCCCCCAGTTCTAGCTCTTGAATTATTCGATAGCCATGATGCTAAGCCTATTCCCAAGTCGGGATGAATTAAGCGATACGCCCACTGAAATGGCTTGAATAGAAATACCTTTTTCAAAATCTTGTATCCATAGTCTCCCGGACCTAATCCATCTCCATGGCCGATATAAAAACGATGCTTATTCCAGGAGTGAATAACAGGCTTATGACACACTTCAAATCCTATTTCCTCTACTAAATATTCCCTAACCCAAAGATCATGGTTCCCCGGGAAAAAATAGAGTTTTATGCCAGAGTCAGAAATATCTGCCAGTTTTCCTAAAATTCGAACAAACCCTTTTGGCACAGCATATTTATATTCAAACCAAAAATCAAATAGGTCACCAACAATATAGATTGCTTGAGCATCAAGCTTGATTTTATCCAGCCAATTGCAAAACAAACGCTCTCTTTTCAATGATGATTGAAGATTTGGAGCTCCTAAATGCAAGTCACTTGCAAAATAGATTTGTTTACCTGGGTCGAGATTGTAATAGCTTACCATACAAGACAAAGATAGTAGCCTTATCCTAGTCCATAAACTTCAAATTCAAAGAGTTTGATATTAAAGTTAGGAATGTCTAACTTGTCATTGTTTTTAATCTTATAAATAAAATCTACATGGAGCAGTTCGCATCTGAAAATCCTGTTCTCCTAGCGCTAATGGCCACGACATTCACATGGCTTCTTACCGCATTGGGTGCAGCCCTAGTGTTTTTATTCAAAGAGATGCCAAGAAAATGGCTTGATGGAATGCTAGGGTTTACTGGAGGGGTTATGATAGCTGCGAGCTATTGGAGCTTGCTTGCCCCTTCGATAGAACTATCGGAAAACTTAGGATATATACCATGGTTGCCTCCTGCAATTGGATTTTTCTGTGGAGCCATGTTTCTTTTTGGTTTAGACAAACTTATCCCGCATCTCCATATTAATTTCAATAAAGAAGAAGCAGAAGGAGTAAAAACAGATTGGAAATCAACTACTTTATTAGTGCTAGCGATAACAATCCATAATATTCCCGAAGGCCTTGCTGTAGGTGTGGCATTTGGAGCATTTGCTGCTGGAATTGATGGTGCAACACTCGGTGCTGCAATAGCATTGACTATAGGTATTGGAATTCAAAACTTCCCCGAAGGTATAGCCGTTAGTTTTCCTCTACGCCGCAAGGGAGTTTCGAGATTTAAAAGTTTCTGGTATGGGCAATTAAGTGCAATTGTTGAACCGATAGCTGGTGTTCTTGGTGCTGTTGCCGTATTCTACATGCAACCGATGTTACCATTTGCATTGGCATTTGCAGCCGGAGCTATGATTTATGTGGTTATCGAAGAAGTGATTCCCGAAACACAACGGGATAGATATACTGATGTTGCAGCATTAGGCTTTATCGCTGGTTTTATTGTGATGATGTGTCTTGATGTAGGGCTAGGTTAATCGAAACTACTGGAAAAGCTTATAAATATCGTTTCCGTTTACCAGTAAGAATAATCCAAAAAGGAGATAAAATCCAATCATTTGGGCGGTCTCCATAACTTTAGTCGACGGAACTTTACCCGTAATCATTTCAATTAAGACAAAGACCACATGCCCTCCATCAAGAGCCGGAATAGGTAAAATATTCAAAAACCCAAGTGCAAGGCTCAAAAACGCTGTAAACCCCCAGAAATACTGCCAATCCCATCCAGTTGGATATTGCTGAAGTATTGCAATGAACCCTCCTGCTTCTTTATACGCTCCAGTTTTAGGTTGAAATATGAGTTTTACCTGACGTATATAAAAACCCAATTTAGTCACTCCTTGATTCCATCCTTCTTTGATGGCTCCGAAACCACTATACTTGACGGTTGTTAGGGGAAATAATTCTGATAAATTACGTTTGTAATAAACCCCCATCTGGCCATTGTCTCCAATGCTAAAAGTATACGATAGTTTACTGTCCGCTCTAAGAACTCCAATAGTTACTTCTTCCCCAGCAAAATTTGGAATTTCACTTATATATTGATCAAAATATGGCATGCTCTGACCGTTCAAAGAAATAATTTTATCTCCAGGAAGAATACCTGCTTTTTCTGCAGGCGATTCTTCCACAAAAGCTTTGACAAAATAAGGGATTCTTGGTGTCATCCATGGAGCTTTAGACTCTATTGCTTTTGCCACAAAATCAGTAGTTATCGGTAGGGTTATGATTTTATTTTCTCGAGATATTTGCATCGTTGAACCTGAACCTAAAAGCATTTCAATACTTATGTCAGAAAATCGATCCAAATTATTTCCATCGATAGCAATTATTCTGTCCCCTGTTTCTAAGCCTAGTTCACGCCCCAACTCATTGACCCAAATACCATCTTTTAAGCTTTCATTAGAGACATAAGTATCTCCATAGTAGGCCATCATTCCAGAGTATATAACTATCGCAACAATAAAATTAACTGTGACACCACCCAAAAGAATGATTAGCCTCTGCCATGCAGGTTTAGAGCGAAATTCGTAAGGCTCAGGGGGCTTGGACATTTGGTCCTTATCCATTGATTCGTCAACCATACCTGAAATTTTTACATATCCTCCTAGAGGAAGCCAGCCAATGCCGACTTCGGTTCCCCTTATTTTAGTTTTAACTAATGAAAACCACGGATCAAAAAAGAGATAGAACTTTTCGACCCTAGTTTTAAAGGCAATGGCAGGAATAAAATGGCCTAGTTCGTGAAGAACAATCAATAAGGAAAGGCCAAGAATAAATTGAAGAATTTGTATAATCATAATAAAAGTGCGACGAAGGTACAATGCCTTCTTAACTTCGGCAATACAATGAAGTACTTAGTAAATGGAAAAAAAACAAATGGAGTTAGTTCAGATGTCAGAGTAGATATTATAAAATTAAGTGATACCGAATATCGAATACAAAAAGGATCTAAACATCTGCGTGCTTTTCTAATAAGAAATGATCTTAGAACTAAAACTAGTTCTTGGTGGATCAATGGTTATAAATATAACGTGAATTCAAAATCTGACCTAGATGAAATGCTTGAAAAACTAGGAATGGATGATGGCAGCAAAACTAAATTAAATCAGATTTTTGCTCCTATGCCAGGATTAGTATTGGAAGTTAAATTATCAGAAGGAGACGTTGTAGCTGAAGGGGAGAGTGCCATAATTTTAGAGGCTATGAAAATGGAGAATATTATAAAATCTCCCATAAATGGGATCGTAAAAAAAGTACATGTTAAGAAAGGTCAAACGATAGAAAAAAATACTTTAATTATTTCGTTTAAATCATAAAAAAGGGGGGGCTAATTTTTAGCCCCCCCTTGAATAAAATAATTAAAGTCTGATTAGAAATTAATTTTATAACTAATGTTGAAGTTTCGTCCCCAGTTAGTAAATCCATATCGGATATCAGTTCCATCAGAATTGTTTACTCCTTCAATGAATCCTTGATAGTCTAAAGCATTAAAGCATTGAACTTGGAGGTATCCTTTATCTGAAGTCTTCCATCCAAATCTAAGATCGAGTTGACCAAATGATGGCAATTGATATGGCTGAGATTTATCTGCCTCAGTTTCATAATCAGAAGGGTCATAAGAAGCATATAATCTATCGTTATAGATATAGGTGGCTCCAAAATCAAGAACATCGGTAAACTGCCAACGAGCTCTTCCTCCCAATTGTGTCTGTGGAGCATCTCCCACGTACAGACCATCCGTATATGCCGCCCCTTCAGTAATTGATTGGTCAATATCTGATTGCAACTGGTAAGTTGCGTCTCCTGACCATCTCCAATCCCCTACAGAAGCTATTGCGCCCAATGCTATATTATCGGCAACTTTTGTAGTCATTTCCAACTCAACCCCTTGGTGAATAGCTCCAATTCCTTGAATAAGAGCTCTTGTTGTTCCTCCATCAGCTGTTGGTATACGACCCGACAATAGTGTCTTGTTTGTCCAGATTGTTTGATACGCATTAACATTTATAGAAGTGGTTTTTGACTTATATCCATAACCAACTTCAAATGACTGCACACCCTCATTTACTGTATTATCAGAGAGAATATTCTGATAATTCTGAAACATAAATCCAAAAAATGGAGCCCTTGAATATAGACCGTAGTTTACGTAAATATTATTCAACTCATCAACATTATAGTTCGCACCTAACTTAAAGTTATACCCTGGAATAGTAATTGATTCTGAGGTTTGAGTTGGAACATCTAAGTAGTTATATCGATCAATCCTTGTATAGGTTGTGCTTGATAAGCTTCCGGCAAGAAAAGCCGATAGTTTGTCTTTAGTATATTCAAATTGTCCAAATGCTCCTCCATAACCAACTTGCCCGTCATTATCATATGCAATACGATTTTCAGGAGCAGTTTCAGCAAATACATTCCAATAAGATGTAGCATTAGAACTGATCCCTATATTTTGAGAGGGCCGTGAGTCAACAGCATATTTATACTTTTCTTCCCAATGCTGACCACCGAGTAAATTTCTCACCTCACGGAAATGCTCTCCAGTATATGTGCGTGCATCAATACCTGCGATCAAATTAAGATTGTCATTTATCTTGCGTGAATATGTTGAGAGTGCGCCAACCCATGTGTGATTATTTACTGAATTTCGTAAAATAGTAGCAGATCCGCCATCAGCTGAAGCTTCATTCTCAGAAACTGCAGCATCCCAATTTATATAGCCATTCATATCACCAGCGCCATTACCATATACAGGAGCGTAGTCTCCTAAAGGTCCTGATCCTCCACCATGTCCAAATGAAAAATATGCCGATGTATTTAATTGTGATTTACTATCAATATTCCAATAGTGATTTAAGGCTATTTGTGGCTTATGATAATAATTATTTCGCTGATTCAGCTCAACCATTTCACCATCTTCGTTGGTAATATATCCAAGGTCTTTGTTATACTTCCCTCCAAACTGTGTTACCTCTGCACGACTCAGCATTCGATCACGTTGTCCATGCTCCTGAGGAGCTCCGAGAGCAGTAAATACAAGGCGATGATTTTTACTTAACTCTTTAGCGTAAGAGAAGAAATATGAATAGGCCTTTACATAAGTTCCGTTCGCCCAACCATTTCCTTGAGTTGAAGATAACACAACAGATACTGCCGAATTATTTGCCAATTTCCCTGAATTATAACCAATCAGGGCCTTATATTTCCCATAATCAGTAGCAGAAAATTCTGCAAAAGTTGATTCTTTTGCGTTCGTGGACTTCGTGATTAAGTTCATAGTTCCACCCACAGAGTTAATCGCCAATCGAGAAGCTCCAAGTCCTCTTTGAACCTGAATTGTCTCAATCGCGTCGCCAAGACCAGCCCAATTTGACCAATACACTTTACCGTTCTCCATGTCATTGACAGGAACACCATTGATCAGTACAGCGATATTTGTTTGATCAAATCCACGGATATTGATTCGAGCATCACCAACCCCACCACCTTGTTTTGTGGCATAAACAGCCGGAGTCATTTTTAATACCTCCGGAAGTTCTTGTGAACCTAGTTGCTCGTTAATGGTTTTAACAGATAATGTAGAGTAGGCAACAGGGGTTTTACGGTCTATCGCATATGATGAAATAATCTTTATTTCATCAAGTTGTGTATACATCGAATCAATTTTTTCCATTGCTTTGACATCCGCAATTTCATCGATGTTTTTTGTTACCGTTGTCTGCCCCATAGCAGTAAAGCCAAGGCTAACAAATGCAGCAAAAAGAAGTTGTTTAACTAGAGTTGTTTTTTGTTTCATAAATCCTTAATTATTATTTGTTTAGGAGTTCATTACACAAATAAAACACAAAAGATTGAACCCTTTATTTCCAAATCGTTAAGAAAAGGTTAAATAAACGACCAAATAAGGTGAAATCCATAAAATGAACAATTAATACCATCCATCTAAATCTCTTCTATCTCGTTTTGTTGGTCTCCCAGATTTCATGTTAACCTTGATTTTTAGTGCCAAATCCAATAGTTTTTTCTTTTCAATTTCTTTAATAGGAGTCGTCGTTTTCATAAAGTTTTCAACAAGCATCATTTTTACACGAGATTTTGGGAAATCTATTACGACGTGAGTAGTAAAATAACCTTTATGTCTTACTCTAAATGTTTCTCCGATTTTTAAAACTCTACTTGGTTTAATTACAATATCTGAAATTGAAACCTTACCCGATTTAATCGCTGCGGCAGCTAGACTTCGAGTTTTATTTAATCTAACTGACCAGAAAAAACTATCTGCACGCATTTGAGGAAATTCAATTAAAATCTATGAGCTTGGTCAACTCTTTTCTTCGGAGCTCTATATCTTTATTCTCAAGGTTTTCTAAACCTTCTGGCCCAAAGGTTTCAACACAAAAAGAAGCCATTGTTGATGCGTATATCAATCCTTTTTTCATATTATCGAATGAAATATCATCTGTTTTCGATAGGTGCCCCATAAAGCCTCCAGCAAAAGTGTCACCTGCACCCGTAGGGTCAATAACATTCTTTAATGGAAGAGCTGGAGCAAAGAAAATTTCTCCTTCTTTTCCAAATAATAATGCGCCATGCTCCCCTTTTTTAATAATCAATATACTTGGCCCCATTCTTTGAATTTTTTCTGCAGCCTTTACCAAATTATTTTCTTCAGCAAGCTGTCTCGCTTCCTCGTCATTAATAGTTAAAACATCTACCAGTTTGATCATTTTTTTCAAATCATCCATTGTGGCATCCATCCATAAATTCATAGTATCCATAACAATGAGCTTGGGTCTATTCTCTAATTGTTCCAAAACCCTCAATTGTATAGCAGGGACTAAATTGCCCAGCATTAAATACTTACAATCTTTGTAATTGTCTGGAATAATAGGATCAAAGCTTTCTAGAACATTTAGCTGCGTATCTAAAGTGTCTCTGCTGTTCATGTCTGTATGGTACTTCCCTTTCCAAAAAAATGTTTTCCCTTCTTTTATTCTTTGGAGGCCTTCCGTGTCGATATTTTTCTTTTTTAATAAATTAATATGCGCATCAGGGAAATCTCCTCCCACCACAGAAACAAGGTTTACATGGTCAACAAAATAGCCAGCTGACATTCCTATATAAGTTGCAGAACCTCCAAGTATAGATTCACGAACTCCAAAAGGGGTTTCGAGACCATCAAACGCAACTGTGCCAACAACAAGTAAACTCATATTCTTTTATTTTTTTTATGGTTGGTACAAATATACCTTTACTGCTTGCAGTAATATGAGTCTATTCGTATTATTGCACCCCGTAAAGTAAAATTCCTCCTTAGCTCAGTTGGTTAGAGCATCTGACTGTTAATCAGAGGGTCCTTGGTTCGAGCCCAAGAGGAGGAGCCAAAAGCCTCACAGTAATGTGGGGCTTTTTTTGTTGTCTTTTAGAGAGTTAGG
>MDSW01005978.1_pt1 | contig 140571 bp, 132 predicted proteins | sample 811171 | NCBI WGS metagenome assembly MDSW01 (sample SAMN05326641, study PRJNA326480) | marine metagenome | isolation source: seawater | place: Atlantic Ocean: North West | collected 2012 | reverse complement strand
TGGCCATGACCGGATCACGGGTACGGATCAGGATGATGTCATTGACGGTGGCCAGCATAATGACACCCTGAGCGGCGGTGCGGGTGATGATGTTATTGATGGTGGGTCGGGGCGCGATACGGTAGATGGCGGTGCGGGAGATGATGAAGGCCGGCTGACATTCGGCGAAGGCCAAGAGGATGTCTACGACGGCGGACTTGGCACTGATACGCTGAGGATTACAGTCACAGAAGAGGATTTAACAAATCCTGATGTTGTCGCAGATTTGGTTGCCTTACAAAACTTTATTACAGAAAATGCAGACGCCACGTCAGAGAACGGCAGTAGTCAAACTTTCCAGCACTTGGGAGTAACGGTCAGCGATTGGGAGGCGTTGCAGGTTGTGGATGAGGACGGGAATGCTTTTGACTTGCAAGCGTCCCTGCCCAGTGTGAATGCAGAAGACGTCAGTGGTGTTGAGAATACGGCGATTGACCTTGATTTATCGGCATCTTTAACCGATACGGACGGTTCCGAAAGCCTGACATTGAACATCGCCGATATTCCTGAAGGGGCCGTGCTGACAGATGGTAGCCATAGCTTTACGGCAGATGCAGATACACAAAGCGTTGATATTACGGGTTGGGACCAATCCAGTTTACAAATTACGCCACCAACAGATTTTGAGGGCCAGATTAATCTTACCGTGACGGCAACGGCTACTGAAAGTTTGGGTGGTGAGACGGCCACGAACACAGATAACTTCACCGTTGAGGTTAATCCGGAAGTGCAGCACTTTTATGGTTCATCCGGGGCCAATGATATCGATGGTTCTGATGGTGATGATGTCCTGCATTATAGTGATGATGCCAATTGGTCCGGGCGTTATCAGGCGCATAATGTGGAAACAGGTGAGCGTGTCCGGTTAGGAGGCAAAAACCGAACGCATGATGTGTATGATGGTGATGAAGGATATGATGTTTTGCAGGGGACGGATGGCCATGATGCCTTGTTCCTTGATGATGGGATAAGCCCGTTTGAAAGCGGGCAGCAGGCCCGCATTCAGAATATCGAAGAAATTGATATGGGGGATGGTCATGATATTCTGGACATGACATCTAATCAATATGATTACGACCAGGGGGTGATCGCTAAAGGTGGCGCGGGCCATGATACATTATGGACGTCCACGGGTGATGATACGCTGATCGGCGGAAGCGGCCACGATAGTATGTTCGGCGGTGATGGTAATGACCTGTTTATTTTTTCCGCAGATGAAGGGCATGACACCGTTGCCGGGGGCACAGGGTGGACCGATGTTATTGACCTTCAGGGCTTTGAAGGGATGAATGCGGAGCAGGGCTGGACCTTGACGATCGACGGGGCGGATATCCAGTCCGTGGATAATGAGGCCGGTGAAATGCTGTTAGCAGAAGATGCATCGGGTACAATTAACTTCGATGGTGGTGGGGAAATTAATTTTGAAGGAATTGAAAAAATTACCTGGTAGAGGGACACTTTGGTAATGTCTTCCTAACGTTTATGGCCGTAAGATACCCCCATGATAAAAATGCAGAAAATATGTAGCCTACTCTTGGCGTTGTTATTGATCCCTATGGGAACGATAATGACATGGGCCGCCCCCGGTGAGGGGCAGGACGCGCAAACCTATGGTTTGGAAATTGCCGTTGAAACGGATAGAAGAGACCGTGGCTTTGGCGATAGCGAGGTGCAGGTCATTATGGAGCTTACCAACGCCCACGGACAGCGTAGCGTCCGGCAGCTTAAAATTTTGACCTATGAGGTGGCCAGCCGTGACGCCGGGGATAAATCACTGGTGATATTTGATCGTCCTCGCGATGTGAAGGGGACGGTATTGTTGACGCATTCAAAAATTCTGGACCCTGATGACCAATGGATTTTTCTTCCGGCGATTAAACGGGTAAAACGCATTTCATCCGTGAATAAATCCGGTTCATTTGTCGGCAGTGAATTTTCTTATGAGGATATGGCGTCGTGGGAAGTCGATAAATATACGTATCGCTGGTTGCGTGATGAGCCATGTGGTGATTTTACCTGCGCCGTTGTTGAGGCGCGGCCACGTTATGAAAATTCCGGTTATAAAAAATTAGAATTGTTTATTGATCTTACGGAATATCGTCAGCAACGCATTAAGTACTATGATCGTCGCGGCAGCCTGATGAAAACGTTGAGTTTTCATAAATATGGTAAATATTTGGGCCAATATTGGCGCGCCCATGATTTGCGGATGATTAATCATAAGACTAAGAAGGCAACCCGTCTGATATGGAATCGCTATGAATTCCGTAAGGGATTGGATGAAAATGACTTTCATCGTTCCGCCTTGCAACGTATCAAATAAGACAATCAACGCCAGCGTCAGACTTACTTTCCCATGTAAGATGAAAAAAAGCCCCAATTGGGGCTTTTTTCTTTGTCTTTCTTGTGCATTATAAAGAAAGACCCGCTTAATTTTAATCAAATTTTCCTTAAAAAATGGTTAATATTTAGCGAAAGTTAGGTGCTTTTACATATCTGCCTGTAAAGATGAGGCAAAATGTTAATGAGTCACCACGCAAGGGGAGCAATATGACAACGGGCCTATGGGCAAAAAGATTGGGATCGACATGTGTTGTCGCCCTGATGGGAATGACAGGGATTTCCCTGTCTTTTGTGGATGCACATGCAGACATTTTAGGCCTGCGGACGGGCAAGCATCCAGAAAAAACACGGTTGGTGGTGGAATTGAGCTATCCGGATACGCCATCCGTCGTTTTTGAGGAAGACCCCACCCGTGTCACATTAGAATTAGCGAACAGCCCCCTTAACGCGGTTGTGAATGAACAGCAGTTGCGTAATATGGCCGTTGGTGTTGTGAAAAAAGTGGAACTGGTCCCGGGCGATGATAAAGCCACCCGGCTGACCTTGCAATTTCGCCAACCAGCACGCCTTGTTCATCAATTCACCTTGCCCCCAAATGCTAATCCGTATCACCGGTTAGTATTGGATTTTTCTACTGCGGACGCCGGGGAATGGGCGGCCCTTGTCGGACATAAAGCTGTTGTTGAGCAGAAGGGCCATGAGGTGGCGTCCTTGCCTCATCACCATTCCTCCGCAGTGGCGGCCAATGGGCATGCCGTGGACCAGGTTGAGCCATCGTTGCCGACAAATGAAGCCCCCGTGGCGATATTGTCGGAGGACGACAAGGCAAAAGAAAATGAGGTCTTCCCAGATCGTACGACCACAGAACAGGCCCCACGGCAATTGGTGATGGATGACAGGGTTGCTAATGATGATGGTTATATTCCTGCTGGCGATAATTTTGGGGACGCATATTTTTCTTCTCTGGCGGATGAGCCAACGGATGAAGGCGTAAGCGTCGAATTTTCCGGCTATGTAGAAGGCGAGTTTCGCTATTTTTATCAAAGCAGCAATTTACCCGGTGTGAAGAAAGTCCATGGCTCTTTGGCGGCGGAACCCAGCCTGGAGGTTCTCTGGAACGAGGGAAAGACGCAATTTATCGCGACGGCATTTGGCCGTGTTGATTTTCGTGATAATGAGCGCAGCCATGTGGATTTGCGGGAATTTAAACTGGTGCATGTATGGGATAACCTGACCGTAACCGCGGGTGTAGATAGCGTGTTTTGGGGGGTGACGGAATCGCATCATCTTGTGGATATACTAAATCAGGATGATCTGCTTGAGGATATAGATCAGGAAGATAAATTGGGTCAGCCAATGATATCTGCGGCTTATCAGACGGAATTTGGGGTGTTTTCGGCCTATGTCATGACCTATTTCCGGCAGAAGGAATATGCCGGACTGAAAGGGCGGCCGCGTCTGGCAATGGAAGTGGACACCGATCAGACTATTTATGAAAGCAACGATGAAGAATGGCATGTGGATTGGGCGGCGCGCTGGTCGCATGTGATCGGCAATGTCGATGTGGGGTTATATCACTTTCGGGGGACCAACCGCGACCTGACCTTTGTCGCCGGATTTGATGGTCTGACACCGGTGTTGATACCGCGCTATGCAACCATTGGGCAGACGGGACTTGATGTTCAGGCCACCATAGGGGCCTTATTGGTGAAGGGTGAAGCCATTTATCAAACAGGCGACGTTGAAAAGTTTTTTGCCGGGGTCGGTGGCTTTGAATACACCTTTTATGGCCTGGGTGGTGGCGAAAGCGATTTAGGTATTCTGCTGGAATACCTTTATGATGAACGGGGTGAGAACGGCTTCTCCCCTTTTGAGGATGATATCTTTGCGGGCCTTCGCTGGACAGCAAATGATGTGGATGACACGACATTGCTGGTCGGCGGCATTTTCGATCTGGATAGCAAAAGCAAGCTCGTCAATGTGGAAGCCAGCCGTCGCTTTGGGAATTACTGGAAGGTCAGTCTGGATGCGCGCCTGTTTCTGACGATGGGGGCAGGGGATCCGCTGTTTCCCTTTAACCGGGATGATTTCCTGCAATTGCGGGTCGCCCGTTACTTTTAGTGACCTGCGACGCAGGTGATATGCCAGGGGATCATCATGACGTATCACAGTGACCGACTATTAGGGGGGTATGCCCTGATTTTTATCGGGGTGCTGGTGTGGTCATGGATAGATGCCGCCGACCGGGTGGTCTGGTGGCTGGAGGCCAGCCCGGCCATCGCCGCCTTCCTTTTCTGTGCCGTCTGCTGGCGTATCTTTCCCTTAACAGTCATGACCTATAGCCTACTGTTCCTGCATAGCCTGTTATTGCTGGTGGGCGCGCATTATACATACGCGGAAGTGCCGCTGTTTAATGACCTGCGTGATGCTTTTGACCTTAGCCGTAATCATTTTGACGGGGTGGGGCATTTTGCCCAAGGATTTGTGCCAGCACTGGTGATCCGGGAATTCTTAAAACGAACATCGCCACTGCAAGGTGGTTTCTGGTTTTATGGCCTGATTATTCTGTCCACATTGGGGATTAGTGCGGCTTATGAGTTGCTGGAATATTGGGGGGCAATTACGCTGGAGCAGGAAGCGGATGCCTTTTTGGCCATGCAGGGCGATCAGTGGGACACGCAAAAGGATATGCTGCTGGCCCTGATTGGCGCCGTGACGTCAATGCTGTGCCTGTCCCGCTGGCATGACCAGCAGATGATGAAAAAACCTTGAAGAGATGCAACCTAATATATATTAGCTCTTATGGTAATAACTTATAGGTGTGAATGGTTTTGTCCAATTTAAAGTTCCTGAGTGTCGATGAGATTAAAAATATCCATTATCGTTTAACAATTGATGCAGCTAATTCAGATGATCCGATATCGCCATCAGGAATCAAGAATGATGGGCTACTAGAATCTGCAGCTGAAAGACAGCGGGCTGGTTTCTCAGGTCAATTAAAATATCCTGATCCGATAGATAACGCTGCGACATTGTGTTATGGGGTTTGCTCAAATCACCCGTTTCATAATGGCAACAAAAGGGCTGCTCTTGTGGCAATGCTTTGTCACTTGGATAAAAATGGCTATACGCTTACGACTAGAGCTAATGAAGATCTGCTATACAGCTTTATGTTAAAAGTTGCCTCGCATACTGTTTTACCGAAGAATAAGAAGCACAAGATGCATGACTTATCTGATGCTGAAATCCGAGAGATGGCAGCTTGGATTAGAAGGCGTTCCAGAAGAATAGAAAAAGCTGAGAAGTCCCTTTCTTATAATGAATTAGAAAAACTTTTACGAACGCATCATATTTACTTTGAAAATCATTGGAATAATACAGTTGATCTTATTCGTTATAAGTATAGGGAAAAAAGAACTGGGATCCTAAAAAGAAAGACTATAAAAGAGTCAGAAAGGGTGGCTAATATTCCCCATTTTCCTGGTCGCTCTGTCGGGAAAAAATTAGTTAAGTCCATACGGAAACAGGCGGGATTATCTCATGCAGATGGCGTTGATTCTGCAATGTTCTATGGGACCGAGACTCTTCCTGATGACTTTATACAAAAGTATAAAGGTACCCTCAGAAGGCTGGCAAAAACCTAACTTAGGCTATAGGGCTTGTTATAGGCCCTGATTGGCGCCGTGACGTCAATGCTGTGCCTGTCCCGCTGGCATGACCAGCAGATTCGGGGTTTACACAAATAGGCTTTTCGAGAAGCACTCTTTACTGTTAAAGTTCAGGTGATTACACAAGGCTTATTCATAATCTGGCCTTAACGTAAGGTCTGAATTGGGGGGTGCCTGTTGGTTGCACATGTCAGCACGATTGCTTTTGTCGGTATAGAAGGTCGGCCTGTGGATGTGCAGGTGCATGTGGCGGGTGGTCTGCCAGCGTTTACCGTTGTGGGATTGCCGGATAAAGCCGTGGCGGAAAGCCGCGAGCGTGTGCGGTCTGCTTTATCTGCCGTGGGGTTGGCGTTGCCGCCCAAGCGGATCACCGTTAACCTGGCCCCGGCGGATCTGCCCAAGGAAGGCAGTCATTACGACTTACCGATCGCGATGGGGTTATTGGTGGCGTTAGGTGTGGTGGCGCAGGAAGATATTGATCCTTATGTGGTGATCGGGGAATTGGGGCTGGACGGTGCATTACAAGCGGTGCCCGGGGCTTTGCCCGCCACTATGCAGGCCATGGCCGATGATATGGGTATTATCTGCCCCGCCGCTGTGGGGAGTGAGGCCGTCTGGGCCGGCGAAGTGGAAATCATTGCTGCCGATCATTTACTGTCCCTTTTGAACCATATCAAAGGGACGCAAGTATTATCGCCACCTGAAATGGTGGTGGAACACCATCAGGCCACAGGCCCGGACCTGAAAGATATCAAGGGACAGGAAACGGCCAAGCGGGCATTGGAGGTGGCCGCGGCAGGGGGACATAATATATTGATGATCGGCCCACCTGGATCGGGTAAGTCCATGTTGGCCGCGCGCCTGCCGGGGTTGTTGCCGCCGCTTAGCCCTGCGGAAGCATTGGAAGTCGGGCTGGTCAGGTCCGTTGCCGGAGAAACGGTGGCCGGAGAAGGTCGCGGTAGCAATGGGGCCATTCGCGTTGAACGCCCTTACCGTCACCCTCACCATTCCGCATCCATGGCGGCATTGACAGGGGGCGGGCATAAGGCGCGGCCGGGGGAAGTGTCCCTAGCCCATCGGGGCGTATTATTTCTGGATGAGCTGCCGGAATTCCAACGCGGGGTGCTGGATAGTTTGCGCCAGCCATTGGAAACCGGAGAAGTGGTGGTGGCGCGCGCCAATGCCCATGTGACCTATCCCGCGCGTTTTCAGCTGGTGGCGGCAATGAATCCCTGTCGTTGTGGCCATTTGGGCGATGCGGAACTGGCCTGTACCCGCGCCCCTAAATGTGCACAGGATTATCAGGCCAAACTTTCCGGCCCATTGCTGGATCGCTTTGATCTTTTTGTAGAAGTGCCAGCGGTCAGTGCCACTGACCTGACCCTGCCACCCGCTGCGGAAGGCAGTGACGTCGTGGCGTCGCGTGTCGCGGCTACGCGCCAACGCCAGCAAGAGCGTCTGGCCGATATGGGGCTGATGGAAGGTGTTGGGTGCAATGCCGAGATAGAGGGGGAGATGCTGGAGAAAATCGCGCCCTTGAGCCCGGAGGGGCAGGAAATGATGGCCAAGGCGGTGGATCGCCTGCGCCTGACCGCACGAGGATATCACCGGGTGCTCAGGGTGGCACGGACGATTGCGGATCTGGACGGTGTGGATCAACTGGAAAGCGGACATTTGGCCGAAGCCCTCAGCTTCCGCCTAAGACCATTAAGGGGATGAATTAGAGTTTGTTGCCGGTCTTTTTGCCTAAACGGAAGAAGAAACGCATAACCCAGAGCAGCAACCAGGCTTCCACGCACCAGACGATAAAAGCAACGGGATAAGCGAGCAGGCCAAGTTTTTCCTGTCCGATCAGGAAAGGCCCAGGCGCGTGTTGGCCATGCCAGAAATGACCGAGTTCCATCAGCAGGAAATAAGGGTTCACATATTCAGCTCCGCCGTTGGCCGCCATATTGATATAGAGGATGGCGACAAGGCAGACAGCATAGAGCAAGTCTATTGTCAGATTGAAGCGTTGCATATGGCCCCCTTGTGCTTCTCTTTTTAAGTGTAGCCTGTGGGGACGCAATTGGCTATGACATTGATAGAACAGGCGGATGCTTGACGGCAATGGAGGGGGCAGGCATGCTGTGGCCTGAAATAATGATCTGATTTTAAGGGTGTTGAAGTCCCGTGTCGTTCCCGTCTGAGTCCACAACAAAAGAAACTGGCCTTTACCGGGCGGTATCGCTTTATTTGCGGCCGCGCCTGCTGGTGGTGTTTTGTCTGGGCATAGCGAGCGGATTTCCGCTGACATTGACGTTATCGACACTGGGCTACTGGCTGGCGGAAGAGGGGGTGACCCGGTCAACCATTGGTCTGTTTGCCATGGTCGGGACGCCGTACTCTCTGAAGTTTTTATGGTCTCCGGTTATTGACCGGATGCCTCTGCCTGTTTTGGGGCGAATGTTTGGCCGGCGGCGTAGCTGGCTGTTTGTAATTCAAGGATGTCTGGCCGTGGCCGTCATGGGGCTGGGCAGTACGGAGCCCGGCGTCGATGCCGCCATGACGGGCCTATTTGCTGTTAGTGTCGCCTTTTTTAGTGCCAGCCAGGATATTGTTATTGATGCCTATCGTATTGAGATACTGAAGGACGAAGAATTGCCTGCGGGATCGGCGATGATACAATTTGGTTCCCGCGTAGGGTATCTGGTTGCAGGCGCGGGTGCATTATTATTGGCGGATGTTTGGGGGTGGCAGGAAACCTATTTCGCAATGACGGGGTTGCTGTTGTTTGGCACGCTGGCGGTGCTATACGCCGGGGAGCCAGAAGAAAAACCGTCTGACTTTATAAAACAGGAAGACGCCCGGTTCGCGGCAATGCTGGATGATGGGAAGCCGGGGGCTGGTAAACGGCTGGCCCTTTGGATGTATGAGGCGGTGGTGCTGCCGTTTAAGGAATTTATGACCCGGCCCGGTTGGCTTCTGATTGTGGTGTTTGTGCTGGTCTATAAAATGGGGGATAGCATGGCGTCCATTATGACGGCGCCCTTATTAGTGGACCTTGATTTTAGTAAGGCGGAAATTGCCTATGCCAATAAAGTGTTGGGCTTTGCCAGTTTGATTGTGGGGACTTACCTGGGGGGGCTTCTTTTGCCTTTGTTGGGAATGTATCGGGGGCTGCTGCTGACAGGGTTTCTGATGATGATTTCCAATTTAAGCTTTGCTGTATTGGCGGACATGGGGCATGACGTGAGAATGTTGGCCTTTGCCATTGGTTTTGAAAATTTTGCCAGTGGTATGGGGCTTGCTGTATTAGTGACTTTTCTTTCGGGATTATGCAATGTGGCTTTTACGGCAACTCAATATGCGTTGCTGTCGTCACTGGCGGCTGTGGGGCGTAATTTCCTGTCCGCCCCTTCCGGGGTTTGGGCCGACATGATTGGTTGGGTTGATTTTTTTGTTCTTACCACGGTGGCAGCAGTGCCGGGATTGATTTTATTATGGGTCATGAAACGCCGCGGTTTTATTACTGAAAATCTACGGCAAACATCCCGGGACAGGACATCAGGTTAAACTTTACGTGCAATGAGGCGTAACAATGGCTGGAAACGGAGGCTGCGCCATTGCAACAGAAAACCATGCCGTTCCAGTAGCATCATGATGTTGCGGTTGGTGAGGCGATAATGTTCGTGTCCCTGAAAGGCCGTCGTGCCGTGTTTTCGCAAAATGGGTAGTGCCATATATAAAAGTCCCCCGGGGGAGAGGTGCTGGGACCAAAGGTGCATTGTGTCATTTAGTGCGGTTGAAAAAAGTAAGGCGTCCCCAGCCCAGATTGCCTGTCCCTGTTCGTGTTCATGTTCGTGTTCGGGGGCGCAGTGAGAGGCGCGTTGTGTGGTGTCAGGGAGAGGCATCACCCGCAGGTCAGTATTGTGCAAAAGGTTATTTATGGCGGGTTGCGGTGCAAAAATAAGCGGTCTTTCTGAGGAAATATACGTTCTGAGTCGCCGGATATCCTGAAATAGATGGGAGGACAATGCCGGGTTTGGGGTTGTCATTAAATTTTCATCTATGGGGGACGAATGATGTTCAGCCCGACAATGAGGACAAATCATATGATTCTGCATTGGTAAAATAGCAGTGTTCGCACCGCATACTGGGCAGGTATATGATTTTTTTGATACGGAGGTCATTGGGGAGAATGTTTAATTAATACAATGTGTTATTTGATATGTGCCCGGTAAAGTGGGTAGAATAATATGACAGAATAATGAAGAGCATTTTACAGAATATCAAAATCTTTGTAAGACTTTGGGCATAAGAATAAAAAGCGGAGCTGTGGACAGTCGCGAGAGGGTGGGCATTTTTTAAAGTCTGTTGTCACAAAACTGTCCCGAATATCCGTTAGCGTTTTCCCTATTATGAAGTTTGAAAATATGCAGTCCAGCGCCAAGACCACACGGACGGAACAAGACCGCACGCCGCGCCTTGATCCTATTGCTGTCCGCAGTGGGTCATTAGAGGTGCGTCTTGCCCGGTCCGAGACGGAAATTGCCGCGGCCCAGGCCCTGCGTTATCATGTCTTTTACGAAGAAATGAATGCCCAGCCGACAGAGGCAATGCAGGCATTATCGCGTGATTTTGATGACTTTGATAACATTTGTGACCATTTGCTGGTCGTAGACCACAATCGTGAAGGAGCGGAAGCGGTTGTTGGCACATACCGTCTTTTGCGGGAGCGGGTTGTCGATGGCGAAATTAACCGTTTTTATTCCGCACAGGAATATGACATCACACCGCTGTTTTCAGAGTATTTCCGCAATACGATGGCGGGTAAGCAGCTATTGGAATTAGGTCGTAGTTGCGTACATCCGGCCTACCGTAGCCAGCATACAATACAATTATTGTGGCGTGGCATTGCCCGTTACATTGAAGAACATGACATTGCTTATCTGTTTGGCTGCGCGAGTCTTCAGGGGACTAATCCAGAAGAGTTAAAATTACCGTTATCTTATCTTTATAACGAATGTCGGGTGCCGGATGAGTTCGCGGTGCGTGCGCGGCCTGAATTATATCAGAAGATGGATTTTCTTGCCCCCGATGAGGTTGAAACCCGTGAAGCCCGCCGGGCGTTACCGCCATTGGTGAAGGGGTATTTACGATTGGGTTGTTATATTGGTGATGGTGCCGTGGTGGACGAACAGTTCGGGACAACGGATGTCTTCATTTTGCTGCCCGTTGATCGTATCCAGCAGCGGTATTTGGGATTGTTTGATTAATGCGCCTGCGTGTACGACGTTCTGAATTCAGGGCAAAAAGAAGGCTGGCATTGCCAGCCTTTTTTAGTTTTTTACGCTTGGGGTCGTCCCGGTGGATCGTCCTATGTGTTATAGGAGCGTATCAAATTCACATTATGGGCGGCAAGAGCCGCGAGATTGATGATTTCGGAAGCATAAGCCCCCATGGGGATTACCTGAATGGAATGATTGAGGCCCACAAGCATCGGGCCGATGACGCTTCCGCCGCTTAGTTCACGGAACATTTTTGTTGAAATATGCGCGGCGTGCAGACCAGGCATGATTAAAATATTTGCAGGCCCCGTCAGACGGCTGAACGGATAGCGGGACATGATGTCATTATTTAAAGCAGCCCCTGCATGCATTTCCCCTTCATATTCGAAATCGACATTGCGGTTATCGAGAAGAGAGACCGCTTCGCGGCATGTCGTCGCCAGTATGCCGCCCGTGGGATTGCCAAAATTGGTGTAGGACACAAAAGCGACACGTGGCTCTTCGCCAAAATGGCGTACTGTATCTGCGGCCTGTTCGGCGATGTCGGCCATTTCTTCTGCGGTGGGCATTTCATTAATCGCAGTATCCGCAACATAAATCGTGCGTTGTTGGTCCGTGACCAGAATGGACAGCCCAAAGGCGCGCTGTTGGGGGAGGGTATCGACTACCTTTAAAATGCTTTCCAATGCAGTGGCGTAATGGCGATTATAGCCAGTGACCAAGGCATCCGCATCCCCAAGGGCCACCATACAGGCCCCAAAAACGTTACGATCCGTTTGCACTAAACGTAAACAATCGCTGTAAAGATAGCCTTTGCGCTGAAGACGTTTATAGAGGAAGCTGGCGTAGCTATGGGCATGATCGCTACTGCGGCCATGACGAATGTCCAGCTCTTCATTCCGGTCGTGACCGATATGTTCCAGTAGGTCACGGATGCGGTGTTCATGACCGATCAATACAGCCTTGCCGTAATGATTATTTTCAAAACCGAGAGCGGCCCGCAGGACAGTTTCCTCATCGCCTTCGGCAAAGACAACACGGCGGGGGACTTCATCCAGTTGGTCATAAACCATTTGCAGGGTGCCCGTTGTAGGGCTGAGCCGCGCGGCCAATTCCTTGCGATATTCGCCAATATCAATGATCGGGCGGCGGGCAACGCCGCTATCCATTGCCGCTTGTGCTACGGCCGGTGGGATCGCACTGATGAGACGGGGGTCAAAGGGGGCGGGAATAATATATTTAGGCCCATATTTAGGATGATCGCCGGAATAGGCAGCCGCGACCTCATCCGGGACGTCTTCGCGCGCCAATTTGGCAATGGCCTCTGCGGCGGCAATTTTCATTTGGTCATTAATTTGTGAGGCGCGCACGTCCAGTGCCCCGCGAAAGATATAGGGAAATCCCAGTACGTTATTGACCTGGTTGGGATAATCGGACCGGCCAGTGGCAACAATGGCATCAGGGCGGATTGCGGTGGCCTCTTCGGGCGTAATTTCGGGATCGGGATTGGCCATGGCGAAAATAATCGGCTTATCAGCCATGCTTTCGACCATTTCTTCAGTCACGGCCCCTTTGACGGAAAGGCCGAAAAAGGCATCGGCCCCTTGCATGGCGTCCTTTAGCGTGCGGCAGTCTGTAGGGACGGCGTGGGCTGATTTCCACTGGTTCATGCCTGTCTCGCGGCCCTGATAAATGACCCCTTTACTATCGCACATAATCACATTTTCATGAGGCAGTCCCATGGCTTTTAACAATTCGGTACAGGCAATAGCAGCTGCCCCAGCCCCGTTCACAACAGCGCGGGTGTCTTTTATATCGCGGCCAGTAATATCCAAGGCATTTAGAAAGCCTGCTGCTGTGATGATCGCGGTACCATGTTGGTCATCATGAAAAACGGGGATATCCATTTCTTCTTTAAGCCGTTGTTCAATGATAAAACACTCAGGGGCTTTGATATCTTCCAGGTTAATTCCCCCGAAACTAGGGCCCAGCAGGCGCACGCAATTAACAAACTCATCGACATCTTCGCTGTCAACTTCGAGGTCAATGGAATCGACATCTGCAAACCGTTTAAAGAGAACAGATTTTCCTTCCATAACAGGTTTCGATGAGAGTGCGCCAAGGTTCCCTAATCCCAGGATGGCGGTACCATTGGATACAACGGCGACCAAATTGCCCTTTGTGGTGTAGTCATAGGCTGTTGCGGGGTCTTCGGAGATCGATTGCACAGGAACTGCAACGCCCGGCGAATAGGCCAGAGACAAGTCCCGCTGTGTGGCCATAGATTTGCTGGCGATGATTTCAATTTTTCCCGGACGCCGGGCGGAATGATAATGGAGGGCTTCTTTATCGCTGAAGGCTTGCTTCTTATCTTGTGACATACGCTTCACACACCTGTTCTTTAACCAATACATAGAGAGTTGAAGTTTTTCTTTATGTCCTGATTTAAGTTCCTATACTTTGACATCAGCACTGCTCAAGGAACATCGCTGCTGTTAATATTAAAAGCTTGGGGAGTGTTTTTTGTATATAATCAAAGAAAAGTTTTGCCCCCTGAATCTTTAATAATATTTCTTTTATGATATGTCCATTGAAATTTTTGAAAAGAACCGCAAATTTTATCATTGCCAGAATAACGGCCGTGTACCTATAAGTAACATTGATAGAAAATGACCACAGACAGGGCTTCTCACAATAAAGATCACACCGCGCTAATGGCTTCGGGTCAACCTGTAGCCTCAGACGTTATGGTGGCGGCGCAGAAGCCGGCGGCAGGGCGTGGAGAAGAGCCTGCGGTGCCACAGCCCACGAAAAAAACCAGTAAGGCCAGCGCAAAGGCCAGCGCAAAGGCCAGTGTAAAGGCTACTGAAAAGGCGACGGATAAAATTACGCCGATGATGGCGCAATATCTGACGATAAAGCAGGAATATGCAGATTGCCTGCTGTTTTATCGCATGGGCGATTTTTATGAATTGTTCTTTGATGATGCGGTAAAAGCTGCATCGGCTCTGGATATAACGCTGACAAAACGAGGCAAGCATAAGGGGGATGAGATCCCCATGTGTGGCGTGCCTTTTCATGCGGCAGAAGGATATTTGGCGCGATTGATCCGCCATGGTTATAAAGTGGCGGTATGTGAGCAAACGGAAGACCCGGCAGAGGCAAAAAAACGTGGCTCAAAGGCGGTTGTGGCGCGTGAAGTTATCCGGGTGGTCACACCGGGAACATTAACAGAAGATAGTCTGCTGGATGCACGTCAGCATAATTTTCTGACGGCATTGGCCAAAAGTGAGGGTCGATTTGCCCTGGCCTGGTTGGATATGTCCACAGGTGATTTTTGGGTAAGTCCCATTGAAATAGCCGCAATCGAAGCGGAATTGGCACGCCTGCAGCCGGGCGAATTATTAGTCGCGACGACATTAAAAGAACATGATGATATTGCCGCGGCACTGGAGGGCTGGGAGACAGTATTGAGCCCTTTACCCGCGGAATATTTTGATAGCCAGAAGGCCGGCGATGTCTTGAAACGTGTTTATGATGTCACGGTATTGGATGGATTGGGAGGTATGAGCCGTGCGGGGCTAGCGGCATGTGGGGCGTTGCTGACGTATCTGGACGAAACGCAAAAAGGAAATTTACCGCGCCTTTCTATTCCCCATATGCAGTCAGTCGACGCAAGCATGACAATTGATAGTGCCACCCGCCGTAACCTGGAACTGACCACAACGTTGAACGGGAAGAAGGAAGGGAGTCTGCTGGCGACAATTGACCGGACCGCGACAGGGGCCGGTGCCAGATTGCTGGCGATGCGGCTGGCGGCCCCTTTGACGGATACGGTAGAGATTAGGCATCGTTTGGATCTTGTGTCATTTGTGATTGATCGGGACCAATTACGTGATGAGCTGCAGGGGCGATTAAAACGCTGCCCGGATATAGAGCGGGCCTTGTCACGTTTATCTTTGGGACGTGGCGGTCCGAAGGATTTAGCGGCCATTCGTGATGGGCTGGACCAGGGGCAAAAGATAAAAAGGTCTTTGGTTTCCGTCCAAGATCAGGTCATTGATTTTCCTGATGAAATGGCGGCCATTATGGCAGGACTGGGTATTCATGATGATCTATTGGAGCCGCTGGAGCGGGCGCTCAAGGATCAACTTCCATTGTTAAGCCGCGACGGCAACTTTATTGCAGAAGGTTATCATGCGGGATTGGATGAACTACGGGTATTGCGGGATGAAAGCCGGCGTCTCATTGCCGCATTGGAAGGGGAATATCGTGAGAAAACGGGCATATCTGCACTGAAGGTCCGCCATAACAATGTTTTGGGGTATTATGTGGAGGTCACCGCAACTCACGCCGATAGAATGATGTCGGCCCCGCTGAATGAAGAATTTATTCATCGACAGACATTGGCCAATGCCGTCAGGTTTAATACGACAGCGTTGGCTGAATTGGCGGCGAGAATTTCACAAGCCGCTGACAGGGCGTTATCTCTGGAATTAGATATTTTTACGGATCTTGTTTCACAGGTCATTGCCCGTTGGGACCAGATTATGCAGGCCGCGGCGGCCTTGGCCAAACTGGATGTGGGGATATCATCGGCGGCTCTTGCCATAGAATGTGGGCTTTGTCGCCCGCAGGTGGATGATAGCTTGGCGTTTGATATTACGGGGGGGCGTCATCCTGTCGTCGAAGCCGCGCTGCGTGCGGAAAATGAAAACCCCTTTGTCGCCAATGATTGCGGTTTAGGGACGGGGCAGCGGCTGTGGTTGATTACCGGACCGAATATGGCGGGGAAAAGCACTTTTCTGCGCCAGAATGCCCTGATTGTGGTGATGGCCCAAATGGGGGCTTATGTGCCCGCACAATCAGCCCATATTGGTGTGGTCGATCGGCTTTTTAGTCGGGTCGGCGCATCTGATGACCTGGCCCGCGGGCGTTCAACCTTCATGGTGGAAATGATCGAGACGGCGGCAATTTTGAATCAGGCTACGGCACATTCTTTGGTGGTGTTGGACGAAATCGGGCGTGGGACGGCCACATATGATGGATTGTCAATTGCCTGGGCCGCAGTGGAACATTTGCATGATAATAACCGTTGTCGGGGGTTATTTGCCACTCATTACCATGAATTAACGACCTTGGCGGGTAAGCTTGACGATTTGTCGCTGCATTCCATGAAGGTTCGTGAATGGCAAGGGGATGTTGTTTTCCTGCATGAGGTCGGCGCCGGGGCAGCAGACCGGTCGTATGGCATACAAGTCGCAAAATTGGCCGGTTTGCCTAAAGTCGTCATTGAAAGAGCCCAGCAGGTCCTGCATAGTCTGGAACAAAGTGGTCAGGGAGCGGCGCGCGGCCAAAATATGGAGGCTATCGCAAATGATTTGCCCTTATTTTCCAGTTTTCAGGCAGACCAGGCGGATCATGATATACTAACGCCATTGCATGAGGCCATGGAAGCTCTTAACCCTGATGAATTGACGCCAAGGGCGGCGTTGGAGCGGCTATATGAGCTGAAAGCACTTTACAAAGATCATATCAAATAAACAGAGTCTTGAGTAACAAACGCAGATGCAACCAAAAATTAGAAATCAAAAAGCGATTATCGACCGCAAGGCTTTGTTGCCACAGCTTCAGGCCCTGACAGAGGCGCATAGCCCAGACAAGCTGCGGGCTCCTATGTTGACGTTTTTCAAGGATATCTTGCGCAAGGGCAGTGAAGAGGTCCGCAAGCGGTGTGAAGGTGGTAGCCGGGGGCGTTCAGTGGTGCAGGCCCAGTCTTATCTGATCGACCAGATAATGAGGATGCTGTTTGATGTAACGGTCGAATATGTTTATCGCCGTCCTAATCCCACCAAGGCGGAACAGATTAGTCTGGTGGCGGTCGGCGGATATGGGCGCGGGGAAATGGCCCCTCAATCTGATGTCGATATCTTATTCTTGCTGCCCTATAAACAGACTCCATGGGGGGAGCAGGTGGCAGAGTATATGTTGTATATGCTTTGGGATATGGGCCTTAAGGTTGGCCATTCTACCCGTTCTGTGGATGAATGTATCAGTCAGGCCAAGGCAGACCTAACCATTCGAACAGCCATGCTGGAAGCCCGATATATCTGGGGCGATCAAAATCTTTTCATGGATTTACGGACGCGTTTTGACAAAGATGTCGTGGAAGGCACGGGTCCGGAATTCGTGGAAGCGAAATTAGAAGAACGCGATCAACGCCATCAACGTATGGGAGATACGCGCTATGTGGTTGAGCCGAACCTGAAAGAAGGAAAGGGCGGGCTGCGTGATTTACATACGCTCTACTGGATTTCCAAATATGTCTATAAAGTCCATTCGGTTTCAGAGGTTGTCGCGTTGGGGGTTTTGACGCCAGAAGAATATAAACAATTCAAAAAAGCGGAAAACTTTTTGTGGACAGTCCGGTGTCATTTGCATTATCTGACCGGCCGACCGGAAGAGCGTATCACCTTTGATGTGCAAACGGTTTTAGCGGAACGTCTGGGTTATCGCGACCATGCCGGGACCAGCGGTGTAGAACGTTTTATGAAGCATTACTTCCTGACGGCGAAAACGGTCGGGGATCTGACACGTATTTTCTGTGCCTATCTGGAAGATCAACATAAACGTCAGCCCCGTTTCCGGTTGCCACGGTTGGGAATGCGGAACAGAACAATTGACGGCTTTGCAGTAGAAGGCAGCCGCATTAATTTTGTTGATGAAGATGATGTGCTGAATGAACCGGTGCGGTTAATCAGCATTTTTAAGGTCGCCCAAGATAATGATCTGGATATCCATCCGCAGGCAATGCGGGTGATCCACCAGAACCTAAAGCTGGTCAATAGTAAGTTACGTCGTAATCCAGAGGCAAATCGGTTGTTTTTGGATATCATGACCCACCAGAAGGCACCGGATATCAGCCTGCGTCTGATGAACGAAGCAGGCGTCTTTGGACGGTTTATTCCTGATTTTGGCCGCGTGGTCGCGCAAATGCAGCATGATATGTATCATGTTTACACCGTGGATGAACATACAATCCGGGCGATTGGCTTATTATCGCAAGTGGAACAGGGGACGCTGGCAGAAGACCACCCATTAGCCAATGAAATAATTCATAAAGTATTGTCACGACAGGTTTTGTATGTGGCGGTGCTATTACATGACATTGCCAAAGGGCGGGGTGGTGACCATTCCGTGCTGGGTGAGGAAGTGGCGTATAAGCTGTGCCCGCGTTTGGGACTATCGGAGGCACAAACGGAAACGGTGGCCTGGTTAGTGCGCTGGCATTTGTTGATGAGCAACTACGCTTTCAAGCGTGATTTGAACGACCCCAAAACGGTTGAGGACTTTGTGAAAGCTGTGCAAAGCCCGGAACGGTTACGTCTGTTATTAGTGCTGACTGTTGTGGATATTCGCGCTGTTGGGCCGAATATCTGGAACGGTTGGAAAGGCCAGTTATTACGTGATCTCTATTATGCGGCGGAAGAGGTTCTATTGGGGGGGCAGGCGGAAGCCAGCAATCAACGAAGGGTGTCTGCGGCGAAGAAAGATCTGCGTGAAAGTTTATCTCATTGGTCAGATCAAAAGTTCGATCAATATGCCAATCGGTTTTATGATAGCTATTGGACATCATTGAAGCTGGAAGAGCATGCCCGCAATGCACTTATGGTTGATAGTGCCGAGGGGGATGAGAGCAAGCTGGCGGTTGATTTTCATGTGGATAATTTCCAGAACATTACGGAGATGAGTGTCTATGCCCTGGACCATCCGGGATTGTTTGCCAGGATTACAGGGGCTTTGGCGGTGGATGGTGTCTCTATTCAGGATGCCCGTATTTTTACCACTAAGGATGGTATGGCATTAGATACCTTCTGGATTCAGGACTTTAATGACACGGCTGTGAATAAAGATGCAAAGCTTGCGAAGCTGCGTCGCACTATTACGGATACCCTGCTGGGTAAGATTATTCCCCGGGATGTTCTGGCCAATAAGAAGCCGATGAATAAAAGGGCGCAAGTCTTCAAAGTCGCACCATTGGTTCTGATAGATAATAAAGCCAGTAATAAACATACAGTTATTGAAATTAATGGCCGGGACCGGCCGGGGCTGCTGTTCGATTTATCGCAGCGGATGGTTGATCTGAACTTGTCGATTACCAGTGCCCATGTGGCAACATACGGCGAACGTGCGGTCACTGTGTTTTCTGTGAAAGATTTGTTCGGTCATAAAATTACGCATCCTGAAAAGTTGCAAATTGTTCACGATAGTCTGATCGAAGCCATACCAGAACGCAAAAGCAGGAAGTCTAAATCCAGCAATACGGTTGAAGTCTATTCCATCTAAGGGGATGTTATGTCTATTCTGCGTGCCGCCGCCACCGTAGGAAGCCTGACGATGGTCAGCCGGTTGCTGGGGTTCGTTCGCGATATTTTGATGGCTTCAATTCTTGGTGCTGGATGGGTTGCGGATTGCTTCTTTATTGCATTCAAATTACCGAATTTTTTCCGCAGGCTGTTTGCAGAAGGAGCCTTTAACGCGGCCTTTGTACCGCTTTTTGCTGAATCTGTGGAAAAAGACGGGCGCGAAGAAGCATTGCGCTTTGCGGAAGAGGTCTTTGCTGCACTGTTATGCGTGTTGCTGTTATTCGTATTTTTTATGCAGATTATCATGCCATGGGCAATGGTGGTGTTGGCCCCGGGGTTTATGGATGAGCCAGAAAAGTATGATTTGGCGGTGCTGCTGACCCGGCTGACGTTTCCGTATTTGTTGTTTATCAGTCTGGTCTCGCTGTTGGCGGGAGTGCTGAATGCGTTCGAAAAATTTGCGGCAGCGGCAATGGCCCCCATACTGTTGAACATTTCTATGATCGCAACATTGTTGTTTGCCCATGATTTGCTGGAGACGCCAGCACATAGTCTGGCCATTGCCGTCAGTATGGCGGGCGGTTTACAATTCGCCTGGCTTTACCGGTCATGTGAACGTTATGGGTTGTTTATTCGCCTGCGCCTTCCGCAATTAACACCGCGGGTGAAAAAAATGTTGCGGTTGATGTTGCCTGCGGCCTTAGGGGCCGGGGTCGTGCAGGTGAATTTGATGTTTGATATCATTTTAGCTTCTTTCCTGCCGGCAGGGTCATTATCCTATTTATTTTACGCTGATCGTTTAAATCAATTGCCGTTGGGGGTAATTGGCGTGGCGATTGGCACTGTGTTATTGCCCTTACTGTCACGTCAAGTGGCCAATGGTGATGGTGCCGATGTGTGGCACAGCCAGAACCGTGCCATTGAGCTGGCTCTTTTCCTGACACTGCCTGCGGCCATTGCCTTAATGGTTGTGCCGGGGCCGATCATTCAGGTGTTGTTTGAAAGGGGGGCCTTTAGCTCAGCAGATAGCATGAAGACGTCATGGGCGTTGATGGCCTATGCGGCGGGCTTGCCGGCTTATGTCCTGGCCAAGGTGTTTACGCCGGGATATTTTGCCCGGCAGGACACAAAGACACCGGTGAAATTTGCGGTGATCGCATTGATAGCCAATATGATTTTCAATGTGATTTTGATGATACCTTTCGATCATGTGGGGCTAGCAATGGCAACGGCCCTGTCAGCGTGGCTCAATGTCATATTATTGGTAGGGGGACTCGTCCGGCGCGGTCATTACCAGACAGATACGCGACTGTATCAACGGTTATGGCGCATGTCGGGGGCAACCTTATTGATGGCGGCAGCGATAGCGGCGATTAATCATTATTGGTTAGCGGCCTTTTGGGGTGGGGATTTAGGGCAAAAAACGGCTGGTTTGGTGGTGTTGGTGGTCACAGGAATTGCAGTCTATGCCATAACGGCCATAGGCAGTGGGGCGATGACAATTGCGGATTTACGGAAATTTAAAAGGCGCTCTTAATCTTTGGGGTAAAACAGGATGGCGTTAATACCAATGTGCCACACAAAGATATTGTTAGGAGCAGATCGAGAAAAATCCTGACCGCCGGACTTGATTTTGCCAGAGGCAGACTTCATAAACGCTCAAGAGAAAAAATAGGGGATGTGCCCATAGCATCCCGTAAGGGAAAGAGCATGACAGAAAAAAAGGACCGCGTTTTTTCAGGTATTCAGCCATCCGGCAACCTGACATTGGGAAACTATTTAGGGGCGATCCGCAATTGGGTTGGGTTGCAAAAGCAATATGAGAGCCTTTTTTGTGTTGTGGACATGCATGCGATTACGGTTTCCCAGAACCCTGACGATTTGCGACATAGTACGCGGGAGGTTGCGGCGGGATTGATCGCCGCTGGCCTGGATCCAAAAGATTGCATCTTATTTAACCAAAGTCAGGTGCCGGAACATGCAGAGTTGGCCTGGGTTTTTAATTGTGTGGCGCGGATTGGCTGGTTAAACCGCATGACCCAATTTAAGGAAAAAGCCGGGAAGCATAAGGAAAATGCATCTGTTGGGTTGTATATCTATCCTAACTTGATGGCGGCAGATATTTTGCTTTATCTGGCGAATAAAGTTCCTGTGGGCGAAGACCAGAAACAGCATTTGGAATTGACCCGTGATATTGCACAAAAATTTAATAATGACTTTGCCCCGGATTTCTTTCCTGATGTGGAGCCCCTGATTATGGGGGAAGCGACACGGGTGATGTCCTTGCGCGATGGCAGCAATAAAATGAGCAAGTCCGACCCGTCAGAATATTCGCGGATTAATTTGACCGATGATGCGGATACGATTGCTAAAAAGATCCGCAAGGCCCGTACAGATAGTGACCCGTTGCCAGGTGAAGAGGCCGGACTGGAAGGGCGGCCGGAAGCAAAAAACCTAGTCACGATTTTTGCCGCGCTTAGTGGGCGGAGCAAAGCGGATATTTTGGGCCAATATGAAGGTCAGGGCTTTGCAGATTTCAAAAAGGATTTGGCGGATGTCAGTGTGGCGCATTTATCCCCGATCACGGGTGAAATGAACCGTCTGATGCAGGATACGCAGTACATTGACGATGTTTTGAAAGACGGGGCGTTACAGGCGCGGACGATCGCACAGCCCGTAATAAAGCGTGTTCACGAGATTGTGGGTTTCCTCCATCCTTAAGTCTGTTCTATACTGTGCATGTGGGGTGGCAACAGGAGAATAGAGATGATGCGAAAACGTATTTCTGTTGTGACATCAATGTTATTGATGCTGCTTTTGGCGGCCTGTAGTTCATCAATAAAGTCTGATGTGGCCCGTTTTCATGCCTTGCCGCAACCGACGGGCGAGACAATTGTTATTGTGCCGGCCCGCGAGGAATTGCGAGGCAGTCTGGAATTCGCGACATATGCGGGAAAGATTGGTCAGCGGCTGGCGGCGTATGGATATAAACCGGCGGGTGGTCAGCAAGCGGACCTGATCGTGGTTTTGGATTATGGCGTTGATGATGGCAAGGTCGAAGTCAAAAGCTACCCTTCCCGCCGATTTGGTTATGGTTCTCCCTATTATTGGGGGCATTATTATCCGTATGGGTATTATCATCCTTACCATTCCTATTGGGATGAGCCGGAGGTGCGTTCTTATGTGGTGTATACCCGTAAACTTTCGATGACCATCCGTCCTGCTGGCGACGACAGTATCAACTTATTTGAGGGACGTGTGGAAAGCCGGGGACGCGATAATCGTCTGCCGGAAGTTATGCCGTATTTAATTCAGGCGCTGTTTGACGACTTTCCTGGTCATAGCGGGGCGACGGAGCGCGTGATAATCAAATTGAATGACAGCGATAACCAATAACAACGTAAAATTAGGTGCTTTATAGCCCCCCAAAGCGGGAGCTGTAATGGACAGAGGACTTGATCTTTTGCTGCCGAAACACATGTGTACAAAAGACAAAAAGGGGATGACAACATGATGGACCGGCTGTTGGATTTATGGGCTGATCTGCGCGAGAAAGTCGCAATGCATTTATCTGGCCGGCGGATATTGCAAATAGCTGTTATTTTGTTGCTGATTTTTGTCATGTATCTTCCCGTAGGGATGGTCATGGTGCATAAAATCAGTGATGATTTGGATTATGCAACGGATATCCACGTTGAGCATGCGGATATGAGCCGCGCCGTAGCGGTAGCGACAGCGTTAATTGACCGGGAAGTGAGCGAACATCGCTGGGTGGCAAATGACCCGTTTTTCATGCCGGGGGCCTGGTTGGATAATATGTCCAATTATCAGCAGGGGATCATTGCTTCTCTCGCGCGGTTCAGTTTTGAACTGGTCGATCAGATCGGGCGTACCCGCGGGTCCAGCAATGCGGATACGGATCTGCAGGAAGCCTCTGGCCTTCTGCAATATGCGGGCGATAAATGGCGTTGGGATTTATCTACGTCTTTTTGGCCGATATCCACATCCGAAGAGCAATATGAAAAAGCAGCAAAGGCCTTGCGCAGCTATAATAACCGACTGGCAAAGGGCGATGCCATCTTTGAACGGCGAGCAGATAATTTGCTTGCCACATTAGACCGGATTGCGTTGGACCTTGGGGCATCATCCGCGGCGTTAGATCGCCAAATTAAAGATGGTATCGGGTGTACATTTGATACGCGTGCCGATGATCTGTTTTATAATATCAAAGGGCAGGCCTATGCCTATAGTCTGATTTTGACGGCGTTGCAGGACGACTTTTCGAGCGTCATAATGGGTAAAGAACTGGAGACGGCATGGACGCAAATGCAGGACAGTTTTCATTCCTTAGTACGCCTTAGCCCGTTGGTGGTGTCCAACTGTGATGCGGATTCTCTTTTCCTGACCAATCATCTGGCCGCCGAAGGCTTTTATTTGCTGCGGGCCCGCACACAATTACGGGAACTGACAAATATTCTTCTGAAATAATCCTGTTGCCAATCTTTGTATCAGGATGGCAGTATTCTGTGGCAGAGACGACCGGAAAGGTAATATGTGAGCATCGAAAGCGGATTATGGAAATTTCTGGTGTTTATTGATGACACACCAGAATGTAAGGCCGCCGTCAGGTTGGCAGCGTTACGGGCGGCGAAAATTGGTGGCACCGTGACCATGATGTACATTATCCCCCCGGCGGATTTTCAGCATTGGGTGGCTGTACGCGATTTAATGGAGCATGAGGCCCGTGAGGCTGCAGAAGAAATATTGCAGGGATTTTCTCAGGATGTAGAGGCCCTGGCAGCCATCCACCCTGAAACGGTCATCCGCATGGGGGATCCGAAGAAAGTCATTGTTGAGTATCTGAAAGAAGATCCGGACATTCATATGATTGTGCTGGCTGCGGCTGTAGGCGAAGACCCCGGGCCGTTGACCCAAGCGTTCAGGGAGGATCTTCTGGCAAAAGTACACCGTCCTGTTGTCGTGGTCCCTGGTAATATGACAGAAGAGGAAATCGATGAAATCGTCTGATTTCTTGCCTTTTCCGACCATGGGGTTCTGTCGTGGTCTCTGTCATGGGTTTTCTGGCAAGAGATAACGTAAAGTACCGTATCTCAGGGTGTTGTTTTTAAATTAAGATTGAATTTGTCTTGATTTTCGTGAAGGGCTTCGCCATTTATGAAGAAAGATCTGCGGCCAATGCTGCATATATATCTTCTAAAGGATGACTAATATGTTTATTCAGACAGAACAGACACCCAACCCGGAAACGTTGAAATTTATCCCCGGTGAGGTTGTCTTGGATAGTGGTACGGCAAATTTCACGTCTCTTGAAGAGGCCGCAGTATCGCCGCTCGCCAGCCGACTTTTAGAGCTAGAGGGTGTAGGCGGGGTCTTTCTGGGGCATGATTTTATTGCGGTAACCCGTGAAGATGCCGTGGAGTGGGACTTTTTAAAGCCATCGGTTCTGGGGCATATTATGGAACATTATACGTCAGGTCAGCCGATTATGGCGATGAGCGCATCTGATGTGGCTGAAGATAACAGTGACGATAGCCCTGTGGTGACACAGATTAAAGAATTACTTGAAACGCGGGTGCGTCCGGCAGTGGCACAAGACGGCGGTGATATCGTCTTTCATAGTTTTGACGAAGAAGGGACCGTGTATTTGCGTATGCAAGGGGCATGTTCCGGCTGCCCCAGTTCAACCGCGACCCTGAAATATGGTATTCAGAACCTGTTGACCCATTATATTCCGGAAGTCAAAAACGTCGAAGCGGTTTAACCTGCTATAGGATGTTGTGACATTAAGGCCCTGCGGCATTTGATGCTGCAGGGCTTTTTGTATTAAAAAAAGGTCGCCCAAACCAATACCAACGCCCCGCCGAGCCGGGCATGGTACAATTAATGCGATTGCGGCCTTCGGGGAAAGGTTGTGTGAAGCGGATCTCAATCCGATCTTCTCCTAGCTGTGTAAGCGTTGCGGCTTCTTTCATATGTGATGGATAGCATGACAGTTGTGCTAATGCCTTGGTAGGGGATGCGGGTATTGGCTTTAGGGTAAACCCAAAGGCCGGAGGATTGTGATGGGTGTGGCTGAGATGCGGATTTTTGGGTAGAATGTCATAGGCAGGTAAAGCCAGAGCATTCGTGATAAGGCGGAAACGGTCAATATCGCCATAACGTTCATTGAAGGTGAAGCGGGGTAAGGCGTATATGTCATCCGCTGGGCTGGCCACACTGGAAAATTGCCCAAAGGCAGCGTTAAAAGACAATTGCCGTAATATGGCGGGTGAGGCGCTATCATATTCACCGAAGGGATAGGCGAATAGTTTGGGCTGGGTATCTATTTCTTTTTGAAAACGCGCTGTTGCGGTAAGAATGTCGCCAATACGCTGATCTTTGGTCAATGACAGAAAACTGTTGTGGCTGTGCCCGTGGTGGCCAATTGTCACAAGGGGGTCAGCCGCCATTTCACGTAATTGTGCCCATGTCATATAGCCGGACGTTTTTTCGTCAAGTGGTTCGGTAGAGACAAACAATGTAAACGGAAACTTTGCCGCTTTTAACAATGGCCACGCCGTTTCATAAATAGATAAAAAAGCATCATCAAATGTAATAGCAATACTGTGGTTCGGTAGAGTGCGGCCGTTTTTTAGTGCAGCGACAATTTCGTCTAAAGGCAGGACTTTGTATGGTCCCTGCCGAAGTTCCTGAAGGTGCGCCCTAAACTGTGCAAGAGTTATATTGGTGGCGGGCAATCTTTTTTCGCCGACACGGTGGTACATTAAGATAACAGCCTGATCGGACGTGGCGGTGGCTTCTTCTGCAGCTGTTGTTGTGGGAAACGCAAGCACCATCCCAATAAAAACGCATAAAAAGGCAATGCTACTTAGGTAATGTGAGTTTTGAATCATCGGTATTTTGAGGGGCATTTGTAAGGTGTGCTACATAATTAAGGACTATTATTCTATCTTCTTTTGCCGTTTTGTGCCATGAGATATAGCGGTAAAAGGCGGGTATTTATTTTGACAAGGAGATAAGGCGGTGACCACGCAACTTTTATCGGACAATGACCTGGATCTCATTTTTCGTGAGGCCCGTTCGCATAATGGCTGGCTGGATAAACCCGTGTCAGAAGTGACGTTGCGTGCTGTGTACGACTTGTTGCGGTGGGGACCTACAGGTTATAATTCCTGCCCGGCGCGGTTTGTCTTTGTGACCAGTCAGCGTGGGCGAGAGACATTAGCTGATGGCGTGATGGACCTTAATCGTGACAAAGTACTGACGGCGCCTGTAGTGGCCATTGTCGGGCAGGATATGGCTTTTTATGATAAGCTACCGACATTGGCTCCCTGGGCTGATGGCGTGCCGGAAATGATTGCTAAAAATGAGGCCATGTCGCAGGCGATTGCATTCCGTAACAGCTCATTGCAGGGAGCGTATTTGATGATCGCCGCCCGGTCTTTGGGATTGGACTGCGGTCCTATGTCAGGCATTTTTCCGGATAAAGTGGATGAGGCATTCTTTGCAGACACAACTGTAAAGACTAATTTTATCTGTGCGCTGGGCTATGGAGATCATGAAAAAACACATCCGCGCGGACCGCGATTGTCTTTTGGTGAGGCCTGCCGATTTGCCTAAGTGTAAATGGGGGCAGACAAGAGTGACACTGTTGTGTCCATAAAGTGATCAGCAATGCAGGGTTTTCAATGTTCCGCCCAATGGGAAGGTTCATATAAAGCATAATGGTAATATTGGCATTTGATACATCGTTGGCAGCATGTTCCGCCGCCGTCTGTGTCGAGGGGCAGGCGACTGTCGAGGCGCAGGAGGAAGGCCAGACGGGGCAGGCAGAAAGGTTGTTGCCGATGATACAGGAGGTCATGTCTAAGGCTTGTGTGACCATCAAAGACGTGACTGCAATTGCGGTGACTGTCGGACCCGGGGCTTTTACGGGAATGCGGATTGGTTTGGCAACGGCGCGTGGGTTGGCCTTGGTGCAGAATTGTCCGGTTATCGGTTTGACGTCTCTGGAGGTTGTGGCCTATGCGCTTCAAAACGAAATGATATGCCAGGGGGAGGATAGCGCGCGGCCCGTTACGGTTATTCATGATGCACGGCGCAAAGAGGTCTTTATCGAAAATTTTGCCGGAGGCGACACTGCCGGTCTGCCGCGCTCTTTGACACCGGGGCAGGCGGTGAGTTACGGGCAGGTGGTTGAACATATTGCCGACGGAAGTGTGGCCATTGCCGGTACGGGTGTGCCACTTGTTATGCCACAGTTAGAGGCTGCCGGATTGCAGGATCGCATTGCTCTTGGTGTGTCACCGTTTCCATCCGCCCCTATCATGGTGAAAATGGCGGTTGAGTTGATACAACAGCATCATGCGCGGTTGGGCCAGGCGGTGCGGCCCGTTTATCTTCGGGCGCCGGACGCGAAGAAGCCGGCCCGTATATCGTTGCTGCCAGAAGGACTGGCGCAGTAATGGGGGGTATGATGCGAGGAGGTGATGGGCAGGATGATCCCACTATCACCCAAGAGCCTACCACATCTGAGGTGCCTTCTTTACAGTTTGTGAACGTTGGGCGTGAAGGGGCTGAATTATTGGCAGCTCTGCATCTTGCCGCATTTGAAAACACAATAGAACAGATTTGGACTGCAGAAAATTACAGGTCTTTGCTCCAGACGCCGGGCCGATATGCTTTTGTTGTGCAATGTGATGGTGTGCCGTGTGGCCATATCATGGTGCAGCAGGCTGCAGATGAAGCAGAAGTGCTAACAATAGGCGTGCACCCTAAATACAGACGCCGGGGAATAGGGCAGTATTTGTTGAGGAATACTATCCGTTATTTAGAAAAAATCCCCGTACAGCGCCTTTTCCTGGAAGTGCGTGAAGACAATATCATTGCACGACGTTTTTATACGGATAATGCTTTTGAAGCGGTGGGGCGTCGCAAGGATTACTACCGTGAAAATAAAAATTCTCCCCAAGATGCCATATTGATGTCCCTTGTAATGGCGACTTGTTCATCTTAAGTACATGTAGTGATCTTCAATATTAGATTCTAATTTTCTGAACTTTACTATCTTTACCTATAATATAACCATGTTGGTAAGGATGTATTAATGATGATTTTATAGAATTGGCATGATTATATTGCGGCAGATCTAAAGGAGATGGCTGTGAGTGAGAAAGATGAGAGGGATATAGGCGAAATTCTGGCCTATACAACGGAAATCGTGTCATCACATGTGTCCAATAATGCAGTGGCGGTTGATGATGTCACAAAACTAATCACACAAGTGTTTACAACATTAGACCAGCTGGGACGTGGGACAGATATGACCCAGGAGTCAGGCCCAATTCCAGCGGTGCCCGTTAGTAAGTCAATTACACCGGATTTTCTCATTTGTTTGGAAGACGGTAAAAAACTTAAAATGCTGAAGCGGCATCTTAAAACCCATTACGATATGACACCGGAAGATTATCGTCAGAAATGGGGGCTGGCGGGTGATTACCCTATGGTTGCCCCGAATTATGCGAAGAAACGTCAGGCCCTGGCTAAAGAGATCGGGTTGGGGACGCACCGGACAAGCCGCCGTTCATAATGGTTGTGCAAATATTCTTCTGAATAGCTGAAATAAGATAGTGTGTTTGGGCACGGCGTCATTGGTGGTCTGTATCTTGCCTTATCATGATTAAACTAGCGATATTCGTTTCTTCATGTCATATTTCTTTTAAATCTCGCAGTCTCAGGGGTTGGAAGCTTTCTGCTTTTTGTTTATATTGACACGCATTATAAACAGACTGTGTATGTGTAAGAAGGCAAGGGAGCCGGGTTTATGACGGTTGATATCGAGCAGCATTGTATCGATAAAGGGATGCGGATGACAGAACAACGCCGGGTTATCGCCCGTGTGTTGACAGAAGCTGATGACCATCCAGATGTTGAGGAAGTGTATCGCCGCTCTACAGCAGTTGATTCCAGAATCAGCATTGCGACGGTGTATCGCACTGTTCGGCTTTTTGAAGAGGCGGGTATTCTGGAACGTCATGACTTTCGTGATGGCCGGGCCCGTTATGAACAAGTACGTGAAGAACATCATGACCATTTGATTAATGTTGAAAATGGCGAAGTGATGGAATTTCATGATCTTGAGATTGAAGCGTTGCAACGTAAAGTGGCAGAAAGATTAGGCTTTAAATTAATAGATCATCGTATGGAATTGTACGGGGTGCCAGTTTCAAGTGACGATTAGGTGGGTGTAACCTTTCACGCATTAGAGAATTATTCATAAGGCACTGCACCATATGCAGATGGACAGGGGAGCATGCCCATCTGCGATTTGCAGTGCTTCAGGTTTTTAGGTATACGACTGCATGAGCTAAGGCTCACGCAGTTTTATTTTTTACAACGGTTATAATGAATGCGTCGCTATATTCGATTTTTCTTCATTGCAGGGACTATATTGCTAATGATCCCGCCAATGATGTTATTGCAGCGTATTGATATTCCAGGTTACCGTGTGCTGCCGCGGCTTTGGCATCGTGTAATGTGCCGCCTGTTGCATATACGGGTGAAGGTTGTGGGAACCCCACTGGAAAATAACGGGCCGGTACTTTTTGTCAGCAACCATGTGTCATGGATGGATATTTTGGTGCTGGGACATGTGGCAAAAGCAAGCTTTATTGCCCGGGGCGATATGCAGTCATGGCCCTTTTTGGGCAGGCTGTCAAAGTTACATGAAACAGTGTTTATTGACCGTGAAAAACGGTCAACGGCGCACCAGCAAACGATTCAATTATCATCGCGTCTTGCGAACGGTGACAGTTTGATTTTATTCCCCGAAGGCACCACATCCGATGGTGGGCGGGTATTACCGTTTAAATCCGCACTTTTCGGGGTGACAGAAAAGGTGTTGGAGGCAGATGCCGTTAAGGAGCATTTAAACGTGCAGCCCGTTACCCTGGTGTATAAACAAATTAATAATGCCCCGTCACGTCGTCATAACAGGCCCCGTGTGGCGTGGTACGGGGATATGGACTTCGGGCCGCATTTTTGGGAGGCTCTGGCGATTGAGAATGTGCAGGTGGAAGTGCATTTTCATGAGCCTATTTCTCGGGCATCGTTTAAAAACCGCAAAGAAATGACACAGTATTGTCAGGATGTGATCGAAGCGGGTCTGCATGCGGCCTTGGCACAACACCCTGCGGCATGAATATGACAAGCATAAAGATAAAAGAGTGAGAGTCAGGTGACAAAGCGGATTTATATCAAGACATACGGATGTCAGATGAATGTCTATGACACAGAGCGTATGCTGGATGTTATGGCCCCGCATGGTTATGAGATGACAGAGGCGCCAGATGATGCGGACGTGGTAGTATTGAATACCTGTCATATCCGGGAAAAGGCTGCCGATAAAGTCTATTCAGATATTGGCCGCATACGTCAGATTAAAAAGGCTCGACCAGAGACGCGCGAAGAAATGGTTGTTGCTGTAGCGGGGTGTGTTGCCCAGGCGGAAGGCGATGAAATCATGCGACGTGCCCCTGTAGTGGATATGGTTTTTGGGCCACAGGCCTACCACCGCTTACCGGATATGGTAAAGGCGGCAAAACAGAAGCATGATAAGGGCGAATCTGTTCGCCTGCTGGATACGGACTTTGCCGTTGATGAAAAATTCGAAGCCCTTGATGCCGGGCCGCGACAACAGTCTGCTGCGGCCTTTTTGACGGTGCAGGAAGGTTGCGATAAATTCTGTTCTTTCTGCGTGGTGCCGTATACGCGTGGGGCGGAATATTCCCGTTCTGTGTCCAAGGTATTGGAAGAAGCGGAACGATTAGTGGCGCAAGGCGTGGTTGAAGTTACGCTTTTGGGGCAAAATGTGAATGCTTATCATGGAGAAACGGCTACGGGGGAAAGCTGGGATCTGGCGCGCCTGATAGAAGCCCTGGCAGATATTCGCGGATTGGAACGTATCCGCTATACAACGTCCCATCCGCGCGACATGACGGATGCCTTAATCAATGCCCATCGGGATGTCGATAAACTAATGCCGTATTTGCATCTGCCAGTACAGGCGGGGTCAGACCGGATTTTAAAAGAAATGAACAGGCATCATACGGCGGCATCTTATCGGGACATTATTGACCGTTTGCGCGCGGTTTGTCCGGACATTGCAATTTCCGGTGATTTTATTGTTGGCTTTCCCGGGGAGAGCGATGCGGAGTTTGCGGAAACCTTGCAATTAGTGCGGGATGTCGGATATGCGCAGGCGTATTCCTTTAAATATAGCCCGCGACCGGGGACGCCCGCAGCGACAATGGCTTCACAGGTTGATGAAGAGGTTAAAGCCGCGCGATTGGCTTTACTGCAGGATGAACTGAACAGTCAGCAACTGGCTTTCAATACTAGAACCGTGGGTCAGGTGATGGCGGTGTTGCTAGAGCGTTATGGAAAGCAGCCGGGGCAGCTCGTTGGACGGAGCCCCTATATGCAGGCCATTCACGTAGATACGGAAGATGCTGGCCTTGCACAGACATATTTTGGTAAAATAGTAAATGTAGAAGTAACGTCCGCCGCCCCCCATAGTATTAAAGGGCGTATTGTACAAAGCTCAAATGTTTAGCTTTCTGGTATTAGAGACGTTTCGGGAACGTCATATTCATTAAGAAGAGTGAATGGAAAAGACCACGCCTTCGCGCGCAGATCGCCTGATAGTAGAATTTAAGGATAATCGACTATTATCCGCCCTTTATGGCGAACATAATGCACATTTGGCGCGCATTGAACAGATGTTGGATGTCTTGCTGGAAGAGCGGGGAAATGTAATCGCCATTTCAGGCCCGGTTGCATCCTGTTCATTGGCGCGTGATGTCTTATGTGATCTCTATGCCCTTTTGGAAAACGGGGGTGGCGTGCATATGGCCGAAGTAGATGCCGCCATTCGTATGCGCGAAGCGGAAATGGTGCCAGTTTCGGCATTGTCTGAACATGTATCGGCCGCGCCTGTCCAGGTGCCTGTATCGCACTCTTCAGATGAAGGCATAAAACCTGCAGAGTTGACGATCCGGACCCGTAAGAAGGATATCACGCCGCGTTCGCCTAACCAGGCCCGTTATATTAAGGCCCTTGGGCGTTCAGAAATGGTTTTTGGATTAGGGCCTGCGGGCACGGGTAAAACATTTCTTGCTGTTGCGCAGGCGGTATCACAACTGATGGGGGGGCATGTTGATCGGATTATTTTGTCCCGCCCGGCGGTGGAGGCCGGGGAAAGATTGGGGTTCCTCCCCGGTGATATGAAAGAAAAAGTCGATCCTTACCTGCGGCCCTTGTATGATGCGATTAGTTATATGATGCCATGGGAACAGGCGGAAAAGCGTTTTGAACGTGGTGAGATTGAGGTAGCACCTCTTGCGTTTATGCGGGGGCGGACACTCACCAACGCTTTTGTTATTTTGGATGAAGCGCAAAATACTACCCCTATGCAGATGAAAATGTTCCTGACCCGTCTGGGCGAAGGAAGCCGTATGGTCATCGCGGGGGACGGCAGTCAGGTGGATCTACCAGACGGCAGTCCGTCTGGTTTGCATGAAGCGGTCAATATTCTATCAGGTGTACCGGGCGTGGATTTTATTCATTTTGATGAAAAAGATGTTGTGCGACATCCTCTGGTGGGCCGTATTGTTGCCGCCTATGATCGGCCTGAAAGGTCGTGATGATGTCACCGACTGGAGAAGAAGCGGGATTATTGCCTGAAAATGTCGTTCTGGATGTCGCCGGAGATGATGGTGACTGGACCCTAGCGATCACAGATGTAATGGTGAGGATGCAGGCGGCAGTGACGGCGGTGTGGCGTGAAACACCCATGGCGCGCGAATTGTCTAAACGTCGACAGGTGGAGATCAGTATGCTGCTGACCCATGATGCGCAAATGCGTGAGCTTAATCGTGAATACCGGGGGAAGAATAAGCCCACTAACGTGCTTTCGTTTCCCGGAATGGATACAGATACTTTGTCGGTCGAAGGATACGATGGCCCTGGTTTGCCATCTGTTGCCTTGGGGGATGTGGTCATATCGCTTGAGACGGCAATGGCGGAAGCGGAAGATGCAGGTAAAGCATTGGTAGACCATGTTAGCCATTTGACGGTTCATGGTTTGTTACATCTTTTGGGTTACGATCACGAAGATGACGAAGAGGCCGCCACGATGGAGGCATTAGAAGTCAGAATTCTGGCACATTTGCATATTGACGACCCTTATGCGACATGAGAGCCTAATGAACAAAACAGCAAGCAAAGATATAATGAGCACCGACGCGCCATTTACAACAGAACAGCCCGACTCAGAACCCCCGTCGCGACCGCGCGGGATATGGCAGAATGTAAGATCACTTTTCGGGGGGCGCAGTAACGATACATCGCTTAAGGAAAGTTTGGAAGTTGTCATTGAAGAGCATGACACGTTACCAACGGCCCTAGATGAGGAGCATAGGTCTTTGCTGCTGAATACGCTGGATTTCGGGGATAAACGCATTGACGATGTGATGATTCCGCGGGCCGATATTGTCGCGGTGGAGGCCGGTACGCCTTTTGCGGAACTGGTCACGTTGTTTCGTCAGGAATCTGTCTCACGCGTGCCTGTATACCGCACATCCCTAGATGATGTCGTGGCCATGGTCCATATCAAAGATGTGTTTCGTCACCTTGTGGATAAGGGTGAGGAAGGATGCCGTGATCTGGCCCTTGTAGACATGCAGCGCCCATTATTGTTTGTGCCGCCGTCCATGCGGCTTTCGGACCTGTTGATGAAGATGCGCATGACGCGAATTCATATGGCTTTGGTGGTGGACGAATATGGGGGCACTGACGGCCTTTTGACGATCGAGGATCTGGTCGAACAGATTGTCGGTGACATTGAAGATGAGCATGATGCCGCGGCGGAAGAATTAATTTATGTATTGCCCAATGGTGACCTGAAAGCAGATGCGCGGTTAACGATTGAAGACCTTGAAGGTTTATTAGGTATGGACCTTTTGCCGGATGATCTGGACGAAGATGTGGATACTGTGGGCGGGCTTATTTTTACACTGGCAGGTCATGTACCCCAGCAGGGAGATGTGATCGCACACCCGGCGGAAAATTTACGTTTTGAGGTGACCGAAGGGGATGCTCGCCGTGTGAAAACGGTATTGATTTTAAGGACATTTAGCGAAGAGCAAGACGCTGTGGCCGCGGAGGTTGAGACGGCGGATACGTCCCATGAGCGCGTTGGATAATCTCCTGAAGCTGAGAAGCAGAGTCGTGTGATGACGGGAGATGAAATAAAGCGGCCTAAGTCGGAAACCTTTTCACCACTTGCTTTTGGCGACAGGGTGATGCGATTACCGGCTATTGTATTGTTGCCCCTTTTAGGGGGAATGTCGGCTTTGGCCTTTGCGCCGTTATATGTCTTTCCCGTTATTTTTTTCTGCTACCCGATTTTATGGGGGGTAGTCGAACGTGCGTCCGGCTTTTGGCGCGCAATGGCTTTTGGCTTATTATTCGGGATTGGACATTTTGCCGGCGGCCTCTATTGGGTGGGCTACGCCTTTTTTATGCAGGACGCCGTTAGTAACTGGGCCGCAGTCCCCGCGGTTTTCGGGTTGGCTGCGGGATTGGCGATCTTCCCGGCGGTGATTTGTGGTGTTTACTGGTCTGTGTCACGACGATTAAAGCTGATGATATGGGCAAAAGTGTTGTTCTTCTGCCTTTGTTGGGCAGTGGGCGAATGGCTGCGTGGGCACATATTGACCGGTTTTCCGTGGAATCTCCTCGGGTATGTGTGGGGTTTTTCCGATGGCTTGCTGCAAGTCACGGCGTATGGGGGCATTTATGGTCTTGGCCTGCTGACTATTTTATGGGCTATGAGCCCGGCATTATTCTTCCAAAGTGACAATCGAACGATCGGCTATTGGTGGAGCGGGATTGCCGTTTTGACGTTCCTGATGGCAGGGGTATGGGGGCAATGGCGGCTTTCGCATAGCGAGACGGGTTATGTTGAGGATGTTGTGCTGCGGGTCGTACAAGGAAATATCGACCAACGGAACAAATGGCATCCAGCGTATAAGGCGGAGAATTTCCTGCGTTATATAGACCTCAGCATGAAAAGCGGGCGTGAGACTGTAACCCATGTTATTTGGCCTGAAACCGCCGTGCCATATTTAATTGATGAGGAACCGAGTCGCCGTTTTCTGATGACACAGGCCTTAAATCCGGGGGGATATTTATTGACGGGTGCCGTCCGCCTGCAACGGCAGGGAGAAGATATTTCTTTGTGGAATAGTCTGCATATTCTTGATGATAAGGGGGAAATTCGGGCCAGCTATGATAAAAGTCATCTGGTGCCCTTTGGTGAATATATGCCCTTGCGGTCTTTGATGGACAGGCTGGGTATTGCGAAACTGGTGCCGGGTGATGTGGACTATAGTGCGGGGCCGGGACTACAAACATTGCGCCTGCCGGGGTTGCCAGCGGTCAGCCCCCTCATATGTTATGAAGTTATTTTTCCCGGTGCAGCACATGATAGCGCAGACCGGCCACAATGGTTGTTAAATGTCACCAATGATGCCTGGTATGGACATACATCGGGGCCATATCAGCACCTTTTGCAGAGCCGTGTGCGGGCAGTGGAAGACGGGATTCCTTTGGTTCGGGCTGCGGGGACCGGGATTTCTGCAATTGTAGATCCTTATGGGAGGATTCGCGCCTCTATACCATTGGGACATGAGGGAATTATCGATCATAAGTTGCCGCGGGCTCTGGAAAAACCGACATTTTATTCGACCAAGGGAGAATTGCCCTTCTGGGGTACATTTGTTATCTTGATTTTTGTTGTCGTGAGATATGGACGAGACGAGTCAGGCATTCGGCGTGGATTTGCTTGACAAATTTTCTAAGCCTTTTAAACAGATTGCACATGTCTCGGGGGTCGGCCACATAATTTCTCAAGAGGACGTCAGGAATCATAATGGTCAAATCAACTCCCGATCCCGTAGATATACATGTGGGTTCACGCGTACGTTTAAGACGCACGCTTCTTGGTATGAGCCAGGAAAAATTAGGTACGGCCCTGGGGCTAACCTTCCAGCAGATCCAGAAATACGAACGTGGTGCGAACCGTATAGGGTCTAGCCGCCTGTTCCAATTGTCCCAGATTTTGGATGTCCCGGTCTCTTTCTTTTTTGAAGATATGGATGCTGCCACAGGTCACGGCAGGAAAGCCGGGTTTGCGGAATCGTCCCCGCCATCTTTTGAGGTTGGCCAATTGTCGCGGCGCGAGACACTTGAATTGGTCCGTTCATATTATCGTATTGTTGACCCGATTGTTCGGAAACGCATCTTTGAGATGATTAAGGCCGTAGGCAACGCGTCACAGGCGGAACTGGACGCCAGCGAGGACGAATAGTCGTTAAAACATGACGATAATTTTTCAGGAAAGCACCGCGTAAGCGGTGCTTTTTTTGATTGTCGGGTTTATTTATGGCAATGAATGCGGTATGTGGCAGGAGTAAATGATTTTCTGATTGAGGCCCGAAATGCGTTTTTATGATGCGATACGCCCCGCTTTATTTTGTCTGGATGCGGAACGCGCCCACGGGGCTGCGATAACGGCGTTGAAGTGGGGACTTGGCCCTAAAAATGGCATATATCGTCATCCTAAGCTTAAAACAGATGTCCTGGGGCTGACTTTTGAAAACCCCGTGGGCTTGGCCGCGGGGTTTGATAAAAATGCCGAAGTCATGGGGGCAATGCTTCAGGCCGGGTTCGGTTTTGTTGAAGCTGGCACCGTGACCCCTTTGGCACAACCCGGCAATCCACGCCCTCGGCTGTTTCGGCTGCTGGAGGACCAGGCGGTTATCAACCGTATGGGGTTTAATAATGAAGGATTGGCTGCCTTCCGGGCGCGGCTCATTCATTATCAAGACAAGGCTATCTCCGGGGGAATTGTGGGTGCCAATATTGGGGCGAATAAAACCACGGAAGATCAGGCCGTGGATTATGTATCGGGGTTAAAGGGTCTGGGGGCTTTACCGGATTATTTCACCGTTAATATTTCTTCCCCGAATACGCCGGGGTTACGCGGGCTTCAGGGGCGGGAGGCTTTAACGGATTTATTATCGCGCGTGATGCAGGCCAGAACAGGCATGATCGTAGGTGATGCACCAGCTAAACCCGTATTGGTAAAGATTGCGCCAGACTTGTCACCGGCAGAATGTGAAGATATCGCCGAGGTGGTGATGGCGCAGAACGTCGATGGACTAATTATCAGCAATACCACTATTGGCGGGCGTGAGGCCCTGATGAGCCAGCACCGTCATGAAGCGGGGGGCTTAAGCGGCCAACCTGTCTTTGATGTGTCGACTTCCATTTTGTCAACAATGTATAAACTTACGGACGGAAAGCTTCCCCTGATTGGCGTGGGAGGGATTTCGAACGGCCAGCAGGCGTATGCCAAAATTCGCGCAGGGGCCAGTTTGGTGCAACTTTATTCTGCCATGGTTTATGAAGGACCGGGTTTGAGTTATCGTATTTGCGACGAACTGCTGCAATTGCTGGCGGCGGATGGTTTTGCTTCTGTAGCTGAGGCCGTGGGGACCGATTACCGTTAATCCAATTTTCCAGAATGATATAAATCAACGCATTGACCTCGTGCATGAGGTATCCTACATAATATTGAGAATAAATCTTAATTGCGTTTAGGTGTAAAGCATGCTTTATTCACAAGCGTGACGGTTATGCAGAGGATAATAAAAGAATGTTGAGTGTTTCGCGTGTGACGGCCTTTTTGGTGGGATTGTTTATGATTGGCCAGGGGGTATGGACAACGCCGGTACTGGCAAGCCAGCCCCATGTGAATATATACTCATACCGGCAGGAAATTCTGATGCGTCCCTTGTTGAAAGCCTTTACGGCGGAAACAGGGATTAAGGTCAATATTGTCAGCGGCAAGGCGGATGCCTTGCTTCAGCGCTTAAAAAGTGAGGGGCGAAATAGTCCCGCAGATTTATTATTGACGGCAGATGTGGCGCGTCTAGTGCGCGCGGAAAAGGCGGGTGTTCTTCAGCCTGTGGATGATGCAACATTAAAGACCGTCATTCCCGCGCAATACCGTGATGATGAAGGACATTGGTTTGGATTGTCGTTGCGCGCGCGCGTCCTGTTTTTTGCCAAAGATCGGGTGAGTGCGGCAGACTTGTCCAGCTATGAAGAGCTGACAGCAGAGAAATGGCGCGGGCGTTTGTGTGTCAGATCTTCTGCGAATATCTATAACCAGTCTTTATTGTCTTCCATGATTGCCCATAAGGGTGAAGAGGCTGCACGACAATGGGCCAAGGGGATTGTTGCAAACTTTGCCCGGCGGCCACAAGGTGGCGACCGTGACCAGATTATGGCTGTTGCCAGTGGTGAATGTGATGTCGCCATTGCCAATTCATATTATTATGGGCGTATGGTGGCGTCGAAAGCCGGCGGCGCGCAGGCAAAAGCGGCCCAAAAGGTGGCCTTATTCTGGCCAAATCAACAGGGGCGTGGTGCCCATGTGAATATCAGTGGGGCGGGTGTGACAAAAAGTGCTAAAAACCGCGAAAATGCAATTGCTCTATTGAAATTTCTGGTCAGTGAAAAAGCGCAACAAATATATGCAGAGGAAGTCTTTGAATACCCAGTGCGGGCAGGGGCGCCGTTGTCGCCTGTCCTGAAATCGTGGGGTGCGTTCAAAGCGGATGCCCTGCCGTTGGCGGATTTTGCTGTCCATAACCGTAAGGCGGTCATGACTTTTGATCAGGTCGGTTGGCGCTAGACAGTGCTTACAAATGGCGTATAAACGCAGACAGATGATTTAATGTTTGTGCCTTTGTTAAGGAGTCGATTATGTCCGTTACCATTTACCATAACCCCCGCTGTAGTAAGTCACGACAGACGTTGGCGTTGTTAGAAGACAAGGGTGTCACCCCCGTTATTGTTGAATATCTGAAAGATGTTCCTTCAGCAGATACGTTACGTGATATCCTGCAGAAACTGGGACTATCCCCACGGGAATTGATGCGCCGGAAAGAAGCTGAATATAAAGAGAACGATCTGGATAATGCGGATTTGAGTGATGAGGCGTTAGTAAAAGCGATGGTCGATTTTCCTAAATTGATTGAACGCCCGATTGTGGTGAACGGGGATAAAGCCGCGATTGGCCGCCCACCTGAACAGGTTCTGGATATTATATAAAACGATAATTGATCGTTATGTGGAGGCTGTCGCGGTTGCGGCAGCCTTTTCTATTTTCGGGTAATGGTAAAGCAAGCTGGCGGCGCGCATCACAGTAAATAGTGAGAAGGAAAGCCAGAGGCCGTGATTTCCCCAAAGAGGGACCAGAATAAAGGCGCAACCGATATAGAAAGCCAACGAGAAGAGCATCGCATTACGCATTTCCCGGCCTAACGTTGCGCCAATAAAAATACCATCCAATTGGTAGCACCATACGGCAAGGCCGGGGATCAATATAATCCAGAAAAAATAATCGCGGGCAAGGTGACGAATATTGTCCAAATCAGTAAGTGTATCGACAAACTGCAAGCCGAATAGACCATAGACCAGCATATAGAGAAGTGCCGTGAGAAAGGCCCACAGCGTGGTTATTTTTACACTTTGGCGTACGGCGGTCACTTTGCCACGGCCGATATATTCTCCCACCAGGACTTCGGCTGCCTGCGCATAACCATCCAGGCCAAAAGCCAGAAACATGACAAAGTTCATCAGCAGGGCATTGGTCGCCAGTATATCTTTATCCATGCGCGCCCCAAATGCCGTAAATAGGGTAAAGGCCGCCATAAGGGAAATCGTACGGATGAAGATGTCTCGGTTCAGGCTGAGCAGTTGGCGAATTTTTTCGGCGCGCATTATGGCGGACATATGGAAATGATGGAACAGCGATTGCCCGGTGCGTTGCCGGAAGTGGCGGAGAAGTAAAGTCATTCCCAGCAGCAAGGCGGTGACTTCGGCGCATAAGGTGCCATAGGCAACACCATCTATGTTCATATGCAGGCCAAAGACAAACATGACATTCAGTACAATGTTCAGGCCGTTCATGAACAATTGAATGATGAGGACGTCGCGGGCTTGTTGCAGGCCCAATAACCAGCCCATAATACAATAATTTGTCAATGTGATCGGGGCGGCCCAAATGCGGATGTCGAAATAAATCTGTCCTTTTGCCTGCGCATCCGGTGCACCGTCCAATAGGGCAAATGCCATAGGACCAATAAGGGGGTGGAGGACAATTAATAAAGAACCGATTGTCAGGGCCAGAAGGGCTGCGCGAAAAAACAGCAGGGCCAATTCGGTTTGGTCATCCCGCCCGGACGTTTGGGCCGCGAGGCCTGTGGTTCCCATCCGCAGAAAATTCATGCCCATGAACAGAACATTGAAAATCAGAGTACCAAGCGCAAGTCCTGCGAGATAGGATGTGTCTGGCATATGACCCATAATAGCGGTATCGGCTAATCCCAGAAGGGGATTGGAAATATTGGCTATGATGGCGGGCAGGGCAATGGCCCACATGCGACGGTGCATGGCCGTGAGAGAGCTGTTATGTGGCGACAAAGAAAAGGGCGACATACTTATTCCTACTGTATGCCGCCCTTATGCCATGGCCAAGAGGGGAAGGCCATGACATATGAGTTCTTTTTAATTATGCGGCGAGATGCCGCTGAATGATCGGCCAGGCAGGGGCACCGACCTGTAAAAGTTTTTCAACTGTTTCCGGGGGAAAATCTGCACTGACAGCCGTTTGGTAGGACGGCCGTGCTGTGACCCGGGCAATCCAGTCTGCAACGCGTGGATAATCGGCGAAAATTTCTTGCCAGCCAAATTGGATGACAGTTTGGAAATAGGGAGCCATAGCACAATCGGCAATGCTAAATTGGTCGCCCACAAGCCATGCGTTGTCTTCCAGTGCGGCTTCCATTTTGATAATTGTATTGTGATAGGTTTTCACCGCATCGACGACATCTGGTGCTTCCAGACCGAATTTGACCAACCTTTTTTGCCGCTCGCGGCGGGGGTTTTCTACGACTCGTTCCAATAAGGCATTACGTTCTTCTTCGGTCTTTTCCATCAATGTCGGCCGCATCACGAGGGGCCATTGTAGCGCCCCACATGAAGGGTGTAGTTTGTTGTCAATATGTTTGCACCAGAGCCTGATTTGTGCCCGGAGATAGGGATCTTCTGGTCGTAGTGGTGTTTGGGGATATGCTTCATCAAGATATTCGCAAATCAAAGAAGATTCGATAATGGGTTTGCCGTTATCAACGAGGGTCGGCACCACTCCCAACGGGTTCAGTTTCAGATAGTCTGGTTCAAGGTTTTGCTTATTCTGCAGGTCGACATGTACGGGCGTCCATTCCAGCCCCTTTTCGGCGAGAACGATGCGGACTTTTTGTGCGCAGGGCGACATGGGGTTTGTATAGAGCGTGAGCACGTTAATATCCTTATTGTACGTAGAAGATTTTCTATTTTACGGAAAAAACAACGGTGAGAGAATATAGATTATACCCAATACGCCCTGCATAAATGCCGCTTCAAAATTTGATAAAGTTGGCTCTTATGACGACTAAATACGCTGTCCAGATGGGTATATACATACCGGATAATGATATGTCAGCGGGAGGACATTCCTAATTATGGAGTTTTTGCCAGTAGAGCACAGTAGAGCACAGGCGAAATGCGCAAAAAAATGCATATGAAGGGGGCTTAATTTACTTTACCTTTATGAATTTATCGTTTAATAAAAATGACGCTGAATTTATGCGGTGATAATGGTGTCTTGTGCTATAATTGCTGCAAATATGCAGGAAGTAAGATTTTTTAGCCCGGTAAGCAATGCCAATGTGTGTTGAGACGACAAAGCCCGTATGGCAGCCCGAATAGTGATTAAAAATAGATCAATAGTGATAGATGAATTGGAATGATCTGAAATATGTGTTGGCGGTGGCGCGTTCAGGAACGCTTGCTGGGGCATCGGAAATGGTGCGCGCGGACCCGACAACAGTTTCACGCCGTCTGACCCTTCTGGAAGAAGAGTTGGGGGCGGGGTTATTCCTGCGTGTTGACGGGCGCTATGTGGCAACGGAAATGGGTGAGAATATTTTGGCCCATGCCGAACAGGTTGAGCAACAAACAGCCGCCATAGAACGGGCCGTCACCGATCAGGACTTGTCTTTAAGCGGGGAAGTGCGACTGACATCTGTGGCGACTATTGTGGGGGGGTATCTTATTCCTCGTATCGAAGAGTTTCGTCGCCGATATCCTGATATTACCCTAGAGATGATTGCCGATGGCAACCAGTTAAATTTATCCCGTCGGGAGGCTGATTTGGCCCTGCGTATGGTCCGCCCGCAAAAAGGCAATGTGCTGACCCGCCGTATTTCGACGGTGGCGTGTGCGGTATATGCCAGTCCGGAATTAGCAGAGCAGTCGCGCAAAGTGGGATTGGAAGGATGTCCGTGGGTTGATTATGATGACCTTTATGCCCACCTTCCGGAGGCGCAATGGGTCATTAATAATTATCCTGCGCGGAAAACAGCATTGCGTCTAGCTGTTGGGCCGACCATGCATGCAGCCCTGCGTGAAGGCGTAGGGGTCGGCGTCCTGGCCTGCTATTTGGGGGATGCGGATGATAGTCTTGTCAGGTTGACCCCCACAATCGTACGTCGTGATTTGTGGTTGCTTGTGCATCCGGAATTACGTCATGTGCCGCGGATCAGTCGGGTCATCGAATGGTTGGACGAGATTATAACTGAAGACAGAAAATTATTTGAAGGACTGATAAAAGAGGTCGCATAGTTTAATTTAGACAGCGCGGTCATCAACGGATTGCGTCAGACAGAAATTACGAAATGTTTCCATTAAGGGGCTGAGGGTTTGTCCTGCACGTGTGAGTAAATATAGGGTACGTTCAAGGTTAAGAAAGGGAGTAGATAAAACGACAAGGTCGCCACGTTCGATTTCGCGTTGGACTGCAAATTCGGAAATACAGCCTAAAAAGTAGTTTACCTGAATAATGCGCTTTAAGGCTTCGGTATGGGCAAGTTCAATGGCAAGAGAAAGTGTAAAAGTTTGTCCGCCATATTGACGCATCGCTTTTTCAAAGGTGTCGCGGGTGCCGGAGCCGGGTTCACGAAGTGCCCAGTTTTGGGCTAGTAAATCGTCAAATGTGATATTGGTTTTTTTGCATAACGGGTGGTCTGGGTTCGCGATAATAACGAGGTTGTCTTTTCGCCATGGCTGACTAATGATCTGGCTATCATTGCAAATGCCTTCGATAAGACCAATATCTGATTGGAAGCGACGTAAATCGGTAATGACTTGTTCGGTATTGCCGACACGAAGGTTAAATTGGGCGTCGGGTGCGATCTTGAGAAAATTGCCGGTATTCGCAGGGACAATATAATTTGCGATAGTTGTGCTGACACTGGCTCTGATTTCGCCAGATAGTGTTTTTTCACTGGAATGGCCAAGATTTTCAATTGATTGAACCTTGTCCAGTATATCTCGCGCCTTAGGTAATATTTCGCGTCCAAAGCCACTGAGGACTAAGCGGCGGCCTTCACGGTAAAAAAGTGGCGATGCAAGACGATCTTCTAGTTCTTTCAAGGACATGCTGATTGTCGATTGACTAAGAGAAAGTGACTGGGCCGCGTTGGAAACGCTACCAAGTCGGGCAATGGCATCAAAGGCCTGAAGTTGTTTAAGTGTGATGCGCAACATACGAAGGATTATATATCAATAATATTGATATGGAATATCGAATAAAATTAATTTTTTTTAATCATTTAATTTAGTACATACTAAAGCGGTATAAAGATAATAATAACAAAAATCGTGTGTATTATAAGTTTCCAAAGACGGGAGTTTATAGGCCGCACAATGAGAAGTCGGGGACCATGCAGTATGTTTCCCATATTATATGTCAGTTCAGGTTCGTGTCTTTGCGGTCTTGAATCTAAGGAAGAAAATAATGACTGTTCATGAAAGTATATTGGCATCGGCACGAGATGATGTGACGGAGCTGGAATCTGTCGTCCTCAGATTTGCGGGCGATTCAGGTGATGGCATGCAGTTGACAGGAAACCAGTTTTCCGTTGCTACGGCATTGGAAGGGTCTGACCTGACAACATTCCCTGACTTCCCTGCGGAAATTCGGGCACCTGTGGGGACTACATTTGGGGTGTCGGCATTCCAGATTAATTTTGGCGCGGTAGAGGTTTCTACGGCCGGGGATCAGCCGGATGTATTGGTAGCTATGAATCCGGCGGCCTTGAAAGTGAATTTAAGTGAATTGCGCCCTGGCGGTTTGATTGTGGTTGACGAATCAGCCTTCAACGCAAAGAACCTTTCTAAAGCGGGTTATGAAAACAACCCGCTGGATAGTGACGACCTGGCCCCATTTCAGGTCTTAAGACTGGATATCTCCAAACAAACTCTGGAGGCCGTTAAAGATTTTGGTCTAGGCAATAAAGATGCGTTGCGGACAAAGAACATGTGGACCCTGGGGTTGATGTTATGGATGTTCGGGCGTAAACGCCAGCCGATCGTTGAATGGCTGGAATCCAAATTTGCCAAAAAGCCTGAAATTGCAGCGGCTAACGTGGCGGCACTTAACGCGGGCCATGCCTTTGGTGAAACCGCGGAAATGTCTATGGATGTACGCCGCTATCATATTGGTAAAGTGCAGGAAGAACCAGGTGAATACCGGACAGTGACCGGCGGGCAATCAATGGCCTGGGGGCTGTTGGCTGGCGCGCAGCTTGCTGACCTACCGCTGATGTTAGGGTCATACCCGATTACACCCGCATCAGTCCTGCTGCATTCGCTATCCAATATGAAGGAATACGGTGTTGTAACTTTCCAGGCGGAAGATGAAATTGCGGCAGTGTGTTCGGCAATTGGTGCATCTTTTACGGGATCGTTAGGAGTAACGACAAGTTCCGGTCCGGGGATTGCCCTGAAGACAGAGGCTATCGGCCTTGCGATCAGTGCAGAGCTGCCCTTGGTGATTGTGGACGTGCAACGGGCTGGTCCGTCTACAGGGTTGCCGACAAAAACAGAACAATCAGATTTGTTCCAGGCTGTATGGGGACGTAATGGTGATGCGCCACTGGTGGTACTGTCTGCGTCATCGCCGCTGGATTGTTTTGATATGGCGATTGAAGCAACACGTCTTGCGACAAAATATATGACGCCAGTTATGTTGCTGACTGACGGCTATATTACCAATGCGGCGGTGCCGTGGAAGTTGCCTGATATCAACGATTATGAGCCTTTCCCTGTTAAGTTTCATACAGAAGTTGAAGGTTTCCATCCGTTTATTCGTGATGAGGAAACATTGGCACGCGTTTGGGCCAAAGCTGGCACGCCGGGCCTGCAACATCGGATAGGTGGTATTGAGAAAGACTTTAATTCTGGCCATATTTCCTATGATGCCGATAACCACCAGAAGATGACAGAAATTCGCCGGGATAAAATTCTGGGGATTGCCAAAGACCTTCCTGAACAAAAAGTTGATCAGGGGCAGGCCGGTGGTAAATTGGCTATCGTCGGGTGGGGGTCCACAAAAGGGGCGATCCATCAGGCCGTGAAGAAAGCGCGTGCGGAAGGCCTGGATGTATCACATATCCACTTGAACCATATTTGGCCATTGCCGACGAATTTGCAGGAATTGCTGGAAAGCTATGATGACGTTATCGTGGCCGAGATGAACAATGGCCAGCTTGATACGTTGCTACGTAGTCAATTCCTGTTGGATACACATGGCCTGACAAAAATTTCGGGTCAACCTTTCAAAATTTCTGAAATTCTGGCTGCAATTGAAGCCAAGCTGGGAGACGCAAAATGAACGAAGTAGTCAATCCTCCGCTAAAAGCGAAAGATTACGCCACGGACCAGGAAGTACGCTGGTGCCCCGGCTGTGGTGATTACGCCATTCTAAAAGGTGTGCAGAATACCCTGGCCCAGTTGCAAGCAGACCCCTCAAAGACGGTCTTTGTATCGGGGATCGGCTGTTCTTCACGCTTCCCTTATTATATGGCGACATACGGTTTCCATACTATTCATGGTCGTGCGCCAGCCTTTGCAACAGGCATTAAGCTTGCTAATCCTGAACTGGATGTGTGGCTGGTGACAGGTGACGGTGATGGCCTGAGTATTGGCGGGAACCACATGCTGCATGTGTTGCGCCGTAATGTTGATATGCAGATTATGCTGTTTAACAATGAAATTTACGGTCTGACAAAAGGTCAGTATTCACCAACATCAAAGCCCGGGTTGAAGACGCCGTCAACACCTTATGGTTCCATTGACGCACCATTGTCTGCGTGTGAATTTGCGCTGGGTGCGGGGGCGCGTTTTGTGGCACGTGGTATTGATACAGGGCAGAAAGTTTTGCCGGATACTCTGAAACGTGCCCAAGCCCATAAAGGCGCATCGTTTGTGGAAATCTTTCAGAACTGTATCGTTTTTAATGATGGAGTGTTTAACCACTTTACTGATAAGCCTGTGGCCGCGGACAGCCAGCTGTATGTTGAGCATGGTAAGCCGCTGATCTGGGGTAAAGAGCAGAACCGCGGCTTGCGGGTGAAATCTACTGGGTTTGGCTTGGAAGCGGTCACCATCGGTGAAGGTGGTGTGACGGTAGACGATATTTTGGTCCATGATGAAACCAATCGTGATCTGGCACAAATGCTTACAGCATTGCAGCCACCAGAATTTCCCGTAGTGACCGGGGTGATCTATTGTAACCCAGCGCCTGTTTCTTACGATCAGGCCGTACATGCGCAAATTGAACAGGTTAAAACACAAAAGAAACCTGATATTAACGCGCTGATCCGTCAGGGCCGTACGTGGACTGTGGATTAAATCCTCCTTTATAAATGACAAAAAAGCGTCACTGTTAGGTGGCGCTTTTTTTATGACAGTTTTGGCATACTTTCATCGTATTACGATTATACTGATGGGGAATGCGAATGAATCAATCGGTACCCATAATGCCCCATGATGAGGTTGAACAGGAAAGTGATGAGCTGCTGATGGGGCGGTTGGCACAAGGGGATAGAAGGGCATATCAGCTCTTACTAGGCCGTCATTTGCCTTCCTTCCTTGGTTTTGCAGGGCGGATAATGGGCACACAGGCGCAGGCAGAAGATGTGATGCAGGACGCCTTTCTGAAGCTATGGGTCAACGCACCACAATGGGACCCTAAACGCCAGGCCCGTTTTACGACCTGGTTCTACCGAATTGTGATGAACTTATGTATTGACCATAAAAGGCGGCTGCGGCCCAGTGATGATTTGTCGGATGCATCGGACATAGCGGCTGCGGACCCGGATGGTTACCAGTCAATGGTGAGTGTGCAGAAGGCCGAGATCTTACAACAGGCCATGTCTAGTTTGCCGGACCGACAAAGGGATGTTTTGATATTGCGTTATTTTCAGGGGTTAAAGGGTACAGAAATCGCTGCCATTATGGGCATTAGTGTTAATGCCGTAGATTCATTATTGGTACGGGGGCGCAAAAAATTAGCAATATTATTGGAATCAAGGCAGCACGAGTTACTGGAAAAGGATTAAGTCATGAACAATACAGATGAAAAGAATGACGATCTCCAGCATTGGTTTGAGGCCAGTTCGCCGTTGCGTCCAGAGGCAGACTTATGGGCAAGGTTAAGTGTGATTCCGGAACAGTTCCCACAACAGCCGGCGGTGGCTATGGGTGATAAGATGTGGCGGCCGTCCCGCCGTTTGCATGATTTAAGTCCTATGGTCAAAACACTATGGCCAGAAGCCGCGGGATTGGTCATGGCCGGACTTCTGGGAATTTGGGTCGGATCCATGGATATCAGTTATCTTCTAGAGATCATTACAAACGGGTCACAAAATAACTTTCTAATCGACAGTGGTGGTTATGCGTTGTTTGGAGAGGTTAGCGGATGAAGTATTTCTGGCAACATCATCGGGGCGTGACAATATTATTGTTTATATCATTGGCCTTTAACCTTTTTATCGCCGCGGCGGGTCTTACCGCGTGGTATAAACACAGGCATTTGCGCAGCAGTGAAAATTTTTTTCATTATGTATTGCAGGATTTGCCCGAGGCCGACCAAGCGGTATTGATGAAGAAGCTCACGGCGTTCCATCGTAGTATTCATCAGCAGCGTATGGAAAAGCACGATGTGCAACGTAAAATTTATGAGATGCTTGCTGCTGACGAATTAGACGAGGACGCCATTATATCGCAAATAGAAAATTACAGTCTGTTAGGGACAGAAGTGCATCGGACTGTTTATTTCTATCTTTTGGAGACCGCGAAGGGTTTGCCCGATGAACAGCGTTTGCTTGTTATGGGCCGCGTATTAAATATGAAGCGTCATCGTGGGGGATTACGTATGGGCCCCCATAGTAGTGTGCGGGATTAATCTATTCAGACATCATTAAAACTGCGGATTTATCGGGGGCAGATCTTGCATGTCCGGTGGGGATTGCTTAAGCTGATGCCATGGCCCGACCCCTTAGAATAGAATTTCCTGGCGCACTGTACGAAATAAGTGCCAAACCCCAGCCGGGAGAAGCTTTGTTTGCGGATACGGCGGATGGCACATTATTCCTGAAGACGTTACACGATGTTTGTCAACGTTTCCAATGGCATTGCTTAGGTTTCGTCCTGATGCCCAAGGGGTATCATTTATTAATCGAGACGAAGGACGCGAACTTATCCCGTGGTATGCGGCAGTTAAACGGTCTGTATACCCAAAAAATAAACCGCAAATACGCTAAGACAGGGCCGCGCTTTCAAGGCCGGTTCAAGGCATTGGTCGTTGAACGGGAGGCCTACCTGCAGGACCTGATTTGCTATTTTGCATGGCTGCCCGTGCGTCACCGTCTGGCACAACGTCCTGATGACTGGCTTTGGGGCAGTTTTCGCTGGTTAAGTGTGAAGGGGAAAGACTGCCCTGGCGGTTTGGCGTGCGATGAAGGGTTGTGGCCCTTCGGCAAAAAGAAAAGCAAGGCGCGAAAGGCTTTGCGGGATGCGGTGAGAGAAGTGGACCACCAACATCTGGAGGCGTCCTTGGCGAACGCGCGTCATCATCAGCTATTTTTGGCAACACCTGAATATGTCACGGCAATGCTGAAAAATTACACACAGACGGGGGAGCCCCGTAAAATTGAAGATATCGCCGCCCCGACACCTGCTCATCCGTTAGTATGGTATCAGCAACAGCATAAGAACAGACGCGAGGCTATGGCGGCGGCATACCTGTCTGGTGATTATACATTATATGAAATTGCCGATGCTTTTGGCGTCCATTATAGCACGGTCAGTCGTGCGGTTAGCCGATATGAAAAAGCGGTAAATGCCTAAATTGATGTATGAACCATTTCTGGCTGTCGCGGGAAAGAGAGACATTTTCTAATATGGCCTTGAACCTTATTGATAGGTGAGCGTCTTTATCTGGCGTCATCTATTATGGCGCATATTCTCATAAATCTAAGGGAACGCGCATATAATCATGCTCTTTATTGTGATGTGTATTCTTCAGCCTGAATGCTTTCTCCATATGAAGATGATCTTCTTTAACGTGTTCTCGAAATAAATATACAATCATAAGTAGAATTTATATTGACAAATACGTGAATTGGCCTTTAATTATACAACTATTGAGGGTATTTGGAGGGTATTATGGCTTTTATGCAACGTGAGAGAGAGGCGTTAGATCGTCTGGTGCCAGGATTAGATGAGGAACTGCGACAGATTGCCTTTGAGCAATTGGAAAGTCCTGACAATCCCGCCATTGAAATATTCAAAAAGTCCGGCGGTGCTGCGTTATTGTTACCAGAACGTTTGGGGGGGATGGGTAAAGGGCCGTTAGAGGCGGTCCGTGTTCACAGGGCGATTGGCAGCAGGGCTCCGTCTTTGGGGGTCATACTGGTCATGCATAATTTTTCTTTGGCGGGATTTACAAAATTTCATGTTTGGGGGGCGGTCGGAGAAAAAATGTTCTGCCGTGTTGCAGAGACAGGGGCATTAATCGCGTCGGGCTTTGCTGAAGGTCGCCCGGGTAGTCATATTCTTAAAGCCGCGGTGACCGTGGAACGTTGCGAAGGGGGTTATATTCTGAATGGAAGCAAGAAGCCCTGCACCTTAAGCGAGTCCATGGATATTCTTACTGCAGGAATTAATGTGCCGACTGCAGACGGCACGGGATGGCGCCGTGCAATGATTGTTCTGCCAGCTACGACGGAAGGTTTGTCAACACAGTCTTACTGGAAGATTCCTGTCCTTAACGGCACGGAAAGCAATGAGCTGTTGTTTAAAAATGTTTATGTGCCGGATGAAATGGTGCTGTTAGCCGATGAACATAAAGATGATGTTGGGGCTTTAAACGACCTGGAAACCTATTTGATGATCTGGTTTCAATTATTGGCATCAGCGTCCTATTTAGGGATAGCCAGCGCCTTGTTGGAACGGGTTCTTCAGGCGTCACGTGGGGAGCCTGGAGAGCGCGTAAACTTGGCAATTGAGCAGGAAAATGCCATGACGGCATTGGAGGGGTTAGCGATGCGTCTGGCAACGGAACGGGCCACCGAGGCATTATGTATGGATAGCTACATGGTGCGCTTTGCGGTGCAGCGTGCCATAGAACGAACTGTTTCCCGGGCGTTGGAATTATTGGGAGGGATGGCCTTTGTAGAAGGACAAGCGATTAGTTATCTCCATAATGCCTGTATGGGGTTGTCTTTTCATCCTGTGGGGCGTTATGCAGCAACGCCGCTGTTATGTGATTATCTTAGTGGTAATGCAGCTTAAGGCTTTTGGGGTGACGTGAGATTACGAAGAATGGACTGCGGCGTGTCTCTCTGGACGAAGGGGTGTTACGCGCGATTATGTTTAGTAACAAAGCATTATGGCTATTGGCGATCAAGCCATGGTTACGTCTAGCGAGAGGATGGAATGAGGCCTAACTTTTCTTTGGCTAATGCTGCTACTTCGGGGTCCAGATTACGATGATTAAAAATAATCCCCTCGCTAAGCTTATCGGCAATTAATTCCAAGCTATGGATGCGCGTATAGGCTTTATTATTGGCGGCGATGAGATGCCATGGTGCCCGCTGGGTTGAGGTCTTTTCCAGCATGTCTTCTATGGCTTGTGTATATTCTTTGCGCCGCGCGGCATTTTCGATGTCTTCGCAGGTCAGCTTCCAACGCTTTAAGGGGCTATCCATACGTTTACGAAAGCGGTCTAGTTGCTTATCTGCTGTGATATGCAGAAAGATTTTTACGATACGTACTCCATCATCTAGCAACTGATGTTCGAATTCATTGATTTCCCGATAAGCCCTTTTCCATTCTTCTTTCTGGGCGACCATATTCACCCTTTCTACCAGCACCCGTCCATACCAGGATCTATCAAAGATGGCGATGGTGCCGTGTTCCGGCAGGCGGCGCCAAAAACGATAAAGATAATGTCGTTGGCGTTCGTGTTCATCCGGGGCGGCAATCGGCCAGACCTTGAAACCACGCGGGTCCATACAGGCTGTAAGGCGACGGATTACGCCGCCTTTCCCGGCCGCATCCCAGCCTTCAAACACAATAATGGCCTGTTCAGTGGAATGCATGTAGGCGAGTTCAATTTCCCGCAACCGGTTTTGCACGGCTTTTAGCCGGGCTTCATAAGACAGGGAATCCAGCTTTGCTGACATGTCCAGATCATGGAGAGACGGGGGCTTATGACGTGACATGATGTTCCAGTTTTATTTTTATCAGGTAAAGAGATAGGTATCAGGGTTAGGGTGCGCTTCATCACGTGACAGAAGAGTCAGGCCTTTAATAATACGAACCATGGCCCATACAAACCAGAACAACAAGACCAATTGCCCGATCACAATGATGAGCAGGATGCTGCCAATGAAAAACAATAATATACTGAGCCAGAAAGTGCGGATCTGAAAACGGTAATGGCTATAAAGCCAATCGGGAGCATCGGCCCTGTTAATATAAGCCAATACAACGCCAACCAATGTAAAAGCCGGTAGAAATACCCCCAGAAGATAAAGAATATAAATCAGTGTAACCGTACCTTTTTCGCCTTCGGGGAGACGAAAAGAAGAGCGTTTTGCAGGCTCTTTGGTATGAAGGCTGTATTTCGTCTCAGTCATTGGCGTCCTCGCAGGATATGTATGATAGTATCACGTTTTGAAAATGCAGCCATCATTTGATAATAGGAAAAGCTGACAGATTGCGTAAGATCAATGTGTTATGGTGATGATTGTGACAGACTCATCAGTGATGAGAGGTTATTTCAGGGAGTGTCGGCCATGTATAAACAGATATTATTACCCGTGGATCTAGCCCAGGAGGCGTCATGGGAAAAAGCGCTGCCAACAGCGTTAAAAATGACGTTGGAAAATGAGGGCAGATTACATGTCATAACGGTCGTACCTGATCCGATCCCAATGTATTCACCTTATTTAGCTCCCATGCCAGCAGACTGGTCGACAGAGCATTTAATAGCTCAGGCCGAAGAGAAATTGACGTCTTTCGTTGAAGAACATGTCCCCGAGGATATCAGCGTGACCGGTGCGGTGGTGCAAGGTAGCATCGGCAGTGGTATTGTCGATTATATTGAAGAGAACGGTATCGACCTTACGGTAATGGCTTCACATAACCCGGAATTTAAAGATTACTTCATTGGCCCCAATGCAGCCCATGTGGTGCGTCATGCGGCCTGTTCAATTTTTGTGGTGCGCAGTGCGGATGAAGACGGCCACAGTGAGTAATGAGCAGTTACACCGCGCGTGGTGATGATGAATGTTATAAGCCCCTGCATCAGGAATACAGGTATGGCCCTAACGGGCAGGTTTGAAGTTGTCCGATCTAAAAATGTTTAGACCAGTTGACTTCTAAGGCTGTATTGCCGTCTGAGCGATTAGGGGTGTTTGGGCTGTCTGTCTGGTGACGAAGTTCCAGACGAATATCTCCGAGCGGGAGTAGGACGGTGGCCGCCGCTTCGAAAATATGAAATTCTTCTTCATTGACGCTGACAATGTTAAAGCCCGCATTATCCAGATTAATATCCGCATGATGATAGCCCAGGCCATAAGACCAGCCGTTCGCCGCAAATAAGGTTCCGGTGATGCTGATTAAGCGCGTGTCTGTATCAAGACTGTGACCGATTGTGCGGCCTTTATACCGATAGCCATTTTTGTATATATGATGCCCGTAGAGAATGTTTGTTTTTCGGGGACCGTAAAATACGCTTTCCTTAGAAGTGGTGTCGGAATATTCTGTCGTGAGACGCCACTGGGCGCCATTGGGGCCAAAGGGGCCGAAAAGGCTGCCTCCATACATCATGGCCCAACGTACGGGTAGAATTTCGCCGGCATCTTCGGCGGTAAATTCACTGTAGACTTTCAGGTGAATATCGGAAAACAGGCCGAGACTATAGGCGACATCAATGCTGGCCAATTGATTGCCGGGTTCTTCCAAGGTGCCAGTGTTATCAATATCCCCGAAACCGATGAGGCCTTTGCCCCATGTCTTAAAACCGCAGGGTCTGCCCTCACCGCATATCTGTAGGCTGCGTGCCAGACCGATGTCCAATCCTCTAAGAGGGCTGAAGCTTACCCGCATGCCCAAAATCAATGGATGGGAAATAAAGCGGTCTTCTTCCTGACGTGCCACAAAAACCCGAAGATCCCAAGGGCCAATCCAATTAAGCCATTTGCTCTGAAATGCTTTTGGTTCCATGCGCATAAATTCAATGGCAGGCATTGGTCTGGCATTGGTGCCGAGTAACAAGGCATTCTGCCGCCCTGGCCCCCACCAACGGTCAATCCACCCGGCATTCAAGGCCCAATTGCCAAAGGTGAAAGCCAGATAGCTTCCATCAAAGGCCAGATGATCCCCGGCATTACCGTCCTGATAGCCGATTTGGAGCCGTGCGGCCCAGTTGCCACCAATTTTTTCTGCAGATAAGCTAGTATCAATGTCATCGCGGGCAGGGTTACCAAAGTCACGTATTAAAGCCGCCTGCGTGGTGGCCTTAACGGAGGCTTTATAGTTTATCCGGCGTAGTTTGTGTTGGCTGGGGATTTTACTTTTGACACGGGCAAGGGCCTGTTGAGCATAGAGAGGCAAAGGCGTATCGGGATTTTTCGACAGATGGCGTGCAATCTGTTTCCATGGCATCGGCCAGGTGTTGGTCGGACCGGAAATAAGACCGTGACGGCGCAGGACCTCTATATCGTTGCGTAATTGACGATCGCCTGGTTCAGCCCAAGGGGCGGCATAAGAGACAGTTGAAGTGACTATTATTAATATTGCAATGGTCAGGCTGACCCACTTGTGTTGCATGTCCGTCTCTTAATTTAGAATGGCCGAGTGACTGATAACTCTTTAAGCTGTTTTTTTGGGCATGTCCAGTTCACTCATAGAGGGGGGCAGAAAACTAGAGATGATATTTTAGTTTCATATTTATGTCAGAAACTATCGCCATAGTGCAGGCACGACAGAACATATTAATATACGTGATCAGGAAATTATAATAATTTCAGGTCTGAATTTTCTAAGCAATTTAGCATAAAGGTATATGCTGTATGGTGTATACGCAAAGATTAATAAATACGGAATTGCCCGCTTTAGGGCAATGTCTTGCCTCGGCTTATGAAGTGATCGAATTGCTTCAGGATAAGGCGGGAAATAAGACACTGCCAAATTATTTAAAGCCATTGGCACCAGGGCAGTCAGTGGAAGAAATTCAGAATTATGCAGATGAAATCATAGCTAAAAGCAGTGATGTCGTTGTACTGGGTACAGGGGGATCGAGTTTAGGGGCGCAAGCGCTGGTGTCTCTGAAAGAGAAACGATTCAATCATAACCATCACATGCCACGCATCCATTTCCCGGATAATTTAGGTCCCTATACGATGGATGCGTTATTGGCGGAATTAGATCTCAGCCGTACGCATTTTTTAGTGATTTCAAAGTCCGGAAATACAGCGGAAACGCTGGCGCAATTAATGGCCTGTATGGCGGCGTATCGTGATTTAAATGCCGGGCAGTCATTATCTGAGGCATTTACAATTATTGTACAACCAGGCAACAGCACGTTGCGTCGACTGGCAAACCGTTGGCGGCTGCCAATTTTGGACCATGACGCGGAAATCGGTGGCCGCTATTCAATATTATCTAATGTCGGGTTATTACCCGCAGCCCTAGCCGGATTAGATGTTGCGGCGGTACGTGAAGGTGCGAATAGCGTTTTGCAGGATGCACTTCAGAGCAAAGAGGCCTGTGAGGTGCCTGCCGTATTGGGGGCTGCGGCAATTTATCACACTGAGCAGAAAAACGGGGGCAATATCAATGTGATGATGCCCTATGACTGCCGTTTGGAGATGTTTGCCCGTTGGCACCAGCAATTGTGGGCGGAAAGTGTAGGTAAGCAATCAAAGGGGACGACGCCAGTTCGTGCCCTGGGCCCCGTAGATCAACACAGCCAGCTCCAGCTCTATTTAGATGGGCCTAACGATAAATATTATACATTTATTTCCTCAGATACAGGGGGGGCTGGGCCGGTGATTGATGCGATGTTGGCGTCTGATCCATCGCTTGGTTATATGGCGGGGCGGACAGTTGGGGATCTTGTTGCCGCCGAAGTGCGGGCAACAATTGAAGCCCTTACGAACCATGGTCGCCCCATACGGCATTTGAAAATCAAAGAATTAGATGAGCGACGTCTAGGCGGGCTTATTATGCATTTTATTCTGGAGACGGTTATTGGGGCGCATCTATACGGCGTGAATGCCTTTGACCAACCGGCCGTCGAAGAAGGTAAAAAATTGACGTTACAATATATGGAATGGGGCCGGCGGCAGCTATAACCATTACAGAAAACAGTCCGTTAATGAGTACATATACATAACATAATGATCAGACCGCAAGACAGTTGAAAAAGGCCGATATGATGACAAGCGCCATTAAAAAAGCAGTAATCCCCGTTGCAGGGTTAGGCACCCGGTTTTTGCCAGCAACTAAAGCTATGCCGAAAGAAATGCTGACGGTCGTTGATCGGCCCTTAATACAATATGCGGTGGAGGAGTTGTTTGCGGCAGGTATTGAAGAAATCATTTTTGTGACGGGACGTAATAAGTCGGCTCTCGAGGATCATTTCGATCATGCTTACGAATTGGAAGCGACATTGGAAAGCCGGGGAAAGATAGGCCCCCTTTCAGCGTTAGTTGACGCGTTGCCACCGGAAGGTAACTTTGTTTATACACGTCAACAGCGGCCTTTAGGGTTGGGCCATGCGGTATGGTGTGCGAGACATTTTATCGGCCATGAGCCTTTTGCGGTTGTATTGCCGGATGACCTCGTTTTGGCGGATGTGCCCTGTATGCAGCAGATGGTGGAGGCCTATGAAGCCTGTGGCGGGGCAAATATTGTGGGCATTATGGATGTGCCGCGGGCGCAGACATCGCGTTACGGTATTATAGAGCCCGGTGAGTCAAAGGACCAACTGGTTGAGGTGAAAGGATTGGTGGAAAAGCCGGATCCAAAAGTGGCACCTTCAACATTATCGGTAATTGGCAGATATATTCTCATGCCGGAAATATTTGAATTTTTAGGGCGCAAACAAACCGGGGCTGGCGGGGAGATACAATTAACAGATGCCATGGCGCAGTTATTGGGGCAGCAGCCATTTTATGGTTTTGCTTACGCGGGAACACGGTTTGATTGCGGTGATAAGGTTGGGTATATGAAGGCAAATATTGCTTTTGGATTGGCACGTGCAGAAATGCGAGAGCCGCTTGTCGAGTTTATGCAGAGTTTGGGCGTGGGGAAGGATTAGGTTATGCGGGTAACAGTTGTTGGTACAGGTTATGTCGGATTGGTATCTGGAACATGTTTTTCAGAATTCGGGCACGAAATAATCTGTGTGGATAAAGACCAGACGAAAATAGATGCGTTAAAAAAAGGCGACATCCCCATTTATGAACCGGGCCTGGACAACCTGGTGGAAAAAAACGTCAAAGAAGGGCGGTTGACGTTTACGACAGATCTGGCAGAGGCCGTCCCCCAGTCCGATGCAGTCTTTATTGCGGTTGGGACACCGAGCCGCCGGGGCGATGGACATGCAGACCTGTCATTTGTCTACGCCGCGGCGGAGGAAATTGCCGACCTGATTGATGGTTACACGGTTGTGGTGACCAAATCGACAGTGCCAGTGGGCACTTGTGCGGAGATCGAAGAATTAATCCGCAATCGCCGTCCCGACTGTGATTTTGATGTTGCGTCTAACCCGGAGTTTCTACGTGAGGGGGCTGCGATTGAAGATTTTATGCGCCCGGACCGGATCGTGATTGGCACCAAGACGGAGCGTGCCTTTGAAGTACTGCGGGAATTATATCGTCCTCTCTATATTAATGAGACGCCGATTGTGCATACGTCCCGCGAGACATCGGAATTAATTAAGTATGCGTCTAATGCCTTCCTTGCGACAAAGATCAGTTTTATCAATGAAATGGCTGACCTGTGTGAAGCTGTGGGTGCGGAGGTGCAGGATGTCGCGCGCGGGATGGGGCTGGATAAGCGTATTGGCGGTAAGTTTTTACATGCCGGACCGGGTTATGGTGGAAGCTGTTTCCCCAAAGATACGCTGGCGTTGTTGCGAACTGGTGAGCGCCAAAATGTGCCGTTACAAATTGTAGAAGCCGCAGTCAATGTGAATGACCAGCGCAAAGTGCAAATGGCAGAGCGTATTATCGCTGCCTGTGGCGGGAATGTCGAAGGTAAGAAAATTGCTTTATTAGGCTTAGCGTTCAAGCCGAATACAGATGATATGCGTGAAAGCCCGAGTTTGGACATCATTCCGGTTTTGCAGCAACATGGTGCAACTGTTCATGCCTATGATCCGGAATCCATGAAAGAAGCGGAGAAATACCTGACAGATGTCACTTATGGTGAAAATGCCTATGACATCATGGAGGGGGCAGATGTATTGGTGATTGTGACGGAATGGAATCAGTTCCGCGCTTTGGATATGCAACGCGTAAAGGCGTTGATGAAGACGCCGGCGATTGTCGATCTGCGGAATATTTATGCTAAAAGCGATCTGGTGCATCAGGGCTTTACCTACACGCGGATCGGTGCTTAATCACATTTTAGAATTTACAAATAATGCGAGCCGCTCTGTTTCGTCAGGGCGGCTTTTTCTGTTAATTATCCATTTCTCGGTGAGATGGAGCGGGTGAAGGGAATCGAACCCTCGTCTAAAGCTTGGGAAGCTTTCGTTCTACCATTGAACTACACCCGCGCAAGGTGTGCATACAAGAACTAGGCTTTTACCTGACTTTGTCATGGGATTCAATAGCATGCACATGGCAATAAGAAAAAAGGCGTGCGATTATAACGCACGCCTGAGTCGGGTCATCATTGAGGGGTCGTATGGATGACCAAAGTTAGATCCGATGATGCGATGACCGGGCGCTCTTTTTCCGTTGAGGTATAAGCCCGGCCATCACGTTGTTGAAAGAAACCTTTAAAGCGTAAATTGCATTTTTAGGTAAAAAGCACGCCCTGGTTCGTTCACCTGTACAACGCTGCCGTCATTCAGGTTTTCCCGGTTGAGGTGATTGGCGTAGGTTTTGTCAAACAGATTAGAGATGCCGAGACGAATGACAGCCTGTTCAGTGACTTGATATTTGCCGGACAGGTCTATGACCGCGTAACCGGGTGTCTTGCCAGTATCACGGCCAGAGCCGGTTAGCACGTCGGCGTCCACACGGGTTTGTTTTACGGCCCAACGCAGATGCGCCCCTAATTCCCACACAGATTGTGTATAGGCGAGGCTGACTTTACCGCTTAGTGGCGGAATTTGTGCCAGTGGAATATCCAATTCTTTATTTTGTCCGTAAGTATAGGCCGCGTTCCCGCTGATAAGGAGGTTTTCCAGTAGATTCATCTGGGCTTCCAGTTCTACACCCCAAAGCGTCGCATCAATATTGCGATAGATGTTGGCACCATCAGCGACCAGAACACCTGTTTGTCCGCGGGCGGTATCACGTAAGATGTAGTCATCGATACGGTCATAATAGGCTGATAACAAGAAAGACCAGTTGCTTTGGCGCAAGCCATAGCCAGCATCAATTTGATAATGCTTTTCCGGGGCAAGATCAGGATTACCAACCCAGCTTCTATTTGCGGTAGGGGCATTGCCCATATCGCTGGCAATCGACCGTTCAGTGGCATCGGCGGTTCGGGTAGAACGGCTGATCCCCAGATACGCCGTGGCGTTATTACTTAAGCTGTATTCAAGGCGGAAGAGACCACTTATATTATGTTCATTCTGATTGCGAGCGGTCTGACCGTAATATTTTTGATAGAGGTCATTGGCACTGCGGAAAGTCATCATCGTAGAGGGTAGATGGGCTTTATCAAGAGAGGCGTGGACATAGTCGTAACGCAGACCGGATTTAAGCTTTAGGTCGGCACTTATTGGTTTTGTCCCTTCAACAAAAAGGCCAAACTGTTCGATCTTTGTATCAGGGATAATAAAGGACTGGATATAGAACATATCCATATTCGATGTCATGTTATTACCAGTGCGCAGGCCGTCCATTTCCCGAATTTGTATATCAGTGCCGATATTAAAATTCACATCATCATGAACAAGATCGGCAACCAGTTTTCCACCATAAGACAGACTTTCTGTATCCGCACGCCTGAACATCATCATGCGATCACGCAGGGAGAAATTATCCATGACATGGTCAATATCTGAAAGATAGAGATTAAGGTGAAGGGCTTCGACCAGACCAGCATCTTCAAATTGATGTTCAGCTTTGGCACGAATAGTCAGGCGTTCTGACTCAGGAGAATCCATGCCAGCTCCGGCAAATAACGCGTCTTCAATTCTGTCATACTCCAGACCTATGACCACGTTGTTCTGTTCATTCTTTAGTCCAGTTTCCAGACTGCCCCCATATTGTTTGAAGGCAGAGCGCACGTCTACACCGCGCCCATCTTCATAGTTTTCGGCATCTTTCAAATGACCAGTGGCGCGAATATGACCAACGCCAATGTCACCAGCAACATCACCAGCCAGAGACCAGATATCTCCGTTGCTTTCCAGACCGCCGCTGATCTGGGCCTTGAGTGATTTTCCTTCTTTGAATGTGGGGGCTTTATGTTCAAAAATAACGGTGCCGCCTGAACCACCCGCGCCGTGCTGGACAGATTGATAACCGCGTTGAACAATGACGATGTCGGTGGTTTGGATGTCGCTATAGCTCGTCGGCGGGTCCATCCGGTTAGGGCAGCCATTAAAGCTGTAGGCACCATTATTGATGATATTTAGCTGGCTGCGGCTTTGCCCACGAATGACCGGGTCAATGCCGTGTCCTCCCATGCGGCTGCCGTCAATACCGGGGAGCGACCGCAGGAAATCCCCGCCGTCCGCAGGGGGGCGGGTGCTGGCATTTTTGGGGATTGCGGTGGACAAGGTGGGATTAATAACAACCCGCCCGGAAACATATAGTTCTTCCATCTCTGTAACAGAAAGGTTGTTTTTCGGGCTGACAATTGTGGTTTGAGCATGGGCAGGCATCACGGCGGTCAGAGCCAGATTCCCGGCCAGGGCAAAGGCCAGAGAGACAGAAAGTGGCGTTGCCAGAGAGGCGTTCAGTGATACACGTAAAGATGCGGGCGACATGTGTGACATGTGGGTCCTCATAAAAAAGTAAAATGATATGGTGTAGAGATCCCATAACGTTGCGGCTGATATGCTGCATATGACGCCCGGTCTTTACCGTGTTGGAGGGTAGAATAGGCAGTGCCGTTATAGGGTGTATGGAATTAGACTGTGTGCGGAGGCGCGCGCGGGCTCGCTTGCCGTGCGATATCTGCTTTTAAGGCTGATTGATTCTGCCACATTTGTTTGGGGCCTGAACCATAATATGCAGGCTGCGTCAGAAGGTCGTTAAGATCAATTGCCGCCATGTCTACATGGTTTAACGGCAGGCAAAAAAGACACTGGCTGGTGTCAAAAGACCTGTTTTGTTCGGCTGGAATGCCATCGGCGTTAAATGTGATCCGCTTTAATCCCTGCGGGGTACAGATAACCATGCTGTTATCTGTGAATTGCAAGGATGAACTAGTGTTGTAAGGGGTTTTATCTGTGCCAGTAACCAGCGTTGCCGTGGCATGTGCGCTGCTGATTGAGGCAGCCATGTTAAAGAAAAACGCAAATAACAGCAGTACGGTAAGAAAGCACCGGCTGTTCTGTTGTGGGGCAGAGATCGCTAAACGGCGATAATCCCGATATGGCGTTTTGATTTTCATTAACGTCTATGACCTTAAAACTGTCTTTGCATAGCCCAGATCACCCATAGGTTCCAGAAAAATATATAAAATAGTTTTGATGCGGGTCTGACCGGGATAAATACGCAATGGGTTGGGGCAGCATAAAAAATAATTCTGTCAGGGGGTGATTTAAGTTTATTTTCACAATTGCAGGCTATAGCTGAAAACTGTGATCGTAATGTATGCTGTCTGTACTGTATTGCTGGACAGGGACCTCAAGCTGAAGACTGACAAATATGACTATAATCAATGCGTTGAAATCTTTTTATCATGCCCAGAACCTGCCGAAACGATTAAAAAATGAAATTCGTCAGGACCATAAAGGGTTGCCGCAGCGGGATCATTCATTAGAGCAGGCTGTTGATGCGGCGATGCAATGGATGGCACGGGCGCAGGATTGTTCATTAACTCATGATGGCGGGGTGTCCCGTGACTTCAGTTTTATCAACGGTTGGGCATCATCGTATCCTGAAACCACAGGGTACATTATCCCGACATTTCTGAAATATGCGGAGGGTTATCATCAGGATGACTTTCGCGAGCGTGCGCGGAAGATGTTGGACTGGATGGTGAAAATTCAGTTGCCCGGCGGCGGTTTTCAGGGTGGGAAAGTTGACAGTACACCTGTGGTCCCTGTGACGTTTAACACGGGACAAATTTTGATCGGGCTTGCCGATGGCGTGCGTCATTTTGGGGATGAATATCTCCCGGCCATGAGAGATGCAGCAGACTGGTTGGCCCAGTCTCTGGATGAGGATGGTTGTTGGCGTAAACATCCAACGCCCTTTGCCGCCAATGGAGAAAAGGCTTATGAGACACATGTTTCGTGGGGCTTATTCGAAGCAGCACGTGTCGTGCCGGATGCGGGTTACGCAGAGGCGGGGCAGAAAAATGTGGACTGGGCCCTGACGAAGCAGGCGGCCAATGGCTGGTTTGCTGATTGTTGTCTGGACCAGCCAGATGCTCCGTTAACCCATACATTGGGTTATGTTCTGCGGGGTATTCTTGAAGGTTACCGTTTGACGAAGCGGGACGATTATCTTGCAGCGGCAATAAAACTGGCAGATGCCCTATTGGCACAATTGAAAGATGACGGCTATCTGGCCGGGCGGTGGTATGCAGACTGGACGCCGGCCGTTGACTGGGTGTGCCTCACGGGTTCTGTACAAGTCGCCTATTGCTGGTTTTATTTGTATGAATTAACTGGCGAAGCACGTTATTTTGACGCTGGTGTTAAAGCCAACAGTTATGTTCGTCGTACCCAGAAAATGGAAGGGGATTTAGACGAACGCGGTGGGATTAAGGGTGCCTTTCCAGTGGATGGAGATTATGGCATTTATCAATATCTGAATTGGGCCCCGAAATTTTTTGCAGATTCCCACATGAAAGAAATTGAATTGCGCAAGGCGCAAGGATGAATATGTTTGCCGCAATAGCACATCCGGAACAGGATGTATTAAAGTCTTTAGAGATGGCGGCCCCCACAAACGCGTTTGCAAGTCGGGCTTACGGGGCCTATTTGGCAACGCAGAATGGGGTTCCTTATGTGTTTGAGTATAATGAAGGTGCTTCAAAAATTTCTTTTTTGGGCATCCTGCGCGAAGGCCGGTTACACAAAAGGTTGGAAATTCCGTCAGCGCCAAATTGTGCCCCCTCACACGGGGTGTGGGAAGCTTTACAGCAATGGGCGCGTAAAGAGTGGCTGACAGAGATTAATCTGCTGACTTTTGGGTCCTGGCTTTCAACAATGCCAGCATTGGGGCCACTCTCACATATAAAAACACGTCGTGAATATGTGCTGGACCTGCGGCCGGAACAGCCCTTTGTCAAAATGCGCAAAGGACATAAAACCAATCTGAGTAAGGCGCGTCGTGCGGGACTGGTTCTCCGGCGGAGCGCAAGTGTGGACGATTGCATAGAGCATGCAAAACTTATTGATGCCTCTATGTCGCGCCGCCTAGAGAGAGGCGAGGACGTCACGACAGGGGCGAATATGCGGCCTTTGCTGTCATTACTGGAAACAGGGGCCGGTGTTCTTTTTCAGGCTTTATATGAAGATCAGGTCGTGGCTTCCAATCTATTCCTGTTGGCCCCTGAAGGGGCATATAATCATACGCAAGGTGCGAATGACCTGGGTTTTGAACATGGTGCTGCGCAATTTGTACTGGCAGAGGCAATGCAGGCCTTGCGGGATGAAGGGCGGTGGTGCTTTAATTTTGGCGGGACTGATCAATTCGGGTCAGGGCTGGAAAAATTCAAGACTGGTTTTAGTAAGACGACAGAGGTTATTGAATTACAGGCAGGGACTTTTGGCGTTCGTCATAGGTATTTATCTGCACTGCGTCGTCTAATCGCCTAGAAAATACCGGCTGTGATAATCCTTTTGTTTTTGTTCTTGTGAGACGGACCTTACAAGAAGGGGATTGTTGTTTCACCGGGACTGCCTTTAAGATAAGGCTATGGATGAAATCGCGCAGTCTATCTTTCCGAAAAAGTTCAGTGACCCCCATATCACCGCGACGGGAGAGCCGCGTGCCTCTGTGTCCTTTCGTGGATTAGAGATGTTATGGTTGAATACAGGTACATTATGTAATTTGACCTGTGCCCATTGTTATATTGAATCGTCTCCGCGCAATGACCGTCTGGCCTATTTAACACGGGGCGATGTGCAGGCGTGCCTTGCCGAAATTAAATCGCGCAATTTGCCAACCCATGAGATTGGAGTGACGGGTGGCGAGCCGTTTATGAACCCGGATATTATGGCGATATTGTCAGATTGTTTGGCGCAGGGGTTTCGATTATTGGTTTTGACCAATGCGATGAAGCCTATGTGGCAACATCGCGATGAATTATTGGCATTAAAACGCCAATACCATGAAAAAGGGGGGGGGAATGGTGCGAAACTGGTGTTTCGGGTGTCGCTGGACCATTACACGGTAGAGGGGCATGAGCAAGAACGCGGCCCGGGAAGTTGGGTCGTTGCCTTGCAGGGAGTAGACTGGCTTCTATCGCATGGTTTTGCAGTGCATATTGCCGGCAGAACATTTACGGAAGAAAGTGAAGAGGTTATCCGTGCGGGGTTTGCGGGCTTATTTGCAGCACAGAGCTGGGATTTGCAGGCCCATGATCCCCATGATCTTTTATTATTTCCGGAAATGGATGAAACACGACCAGTTGCCGAGATTACCACGTCCTGTTGGAAAATTTTGGGGGTATCACCATCAGAGATGATGTGTGCCACGTCACGTATGGTGGTGCGCCGCCGTGGTGCAAAAAACATATCCGTTGTCGCCTGTACCTTGATGCCCTATGCGCCAGCATTTGATCTGGGCACGGACCTGAGGTCCGCAGAAATGGAGGTGGCATTAAATCATCCCCATTGCGCCCGGTTTTGTGTGCTGGGCGGGGGGACATGTTCCGGTTAAAGGCGTTCTGTCCATGCTTGACGGGGCGCAGGCAACTGTTTACCAAGACAAGAGATATTTTGTTAGGTGAAGGTTACATAAAATATGAAACGGACGACTGGTCAGGACCGCAAAAAAACGAGCCAATGGCGATTACAGACGCAATTGGTGCGCGGTGGCACATATCGTAGTGAGCTGGGGGAAACGAATGAGGCCATGTTTATGTCGTCTGGCTTTGCCTATGACTGTGCAGAGGATGCGGCGGCCCGTTTCACCGGTGAACAGGATGGTTATACCTATTCCCGGCTGCGTAATCCTACATTAGCCATGTTTGAAGACCGTATGGCGTTGATTGAAGGTGCAGAAGCCGCCCGTTCAACGGCCAGCGGCATGGCGGCAGTGACCGCCGCCATGTTATCACAAGTAAAGGCAGGGGATCATGTGGTGAGTGGCAGGGCCCTGTTTGGGTCATGCCGTTATGTTGTGGAGACATTACTGCCCCGTTTTGGTGTGGAAACGACATTAATTGACGCCCGTGATGTGACGGCCTGGAAAGAAGCCGTTCGTCCCAATACAACGGCTTTCTTTTTGGAGACACCGGCTAACCCGACGCTGGATGTGGTTGATTTGCAAGCAGTGAGTGACATTGCCCATGAAAATGACATTACTGTCGTTGTAGACAATGTGTTTGCTACGCCTTATCTGCAGAAGCCCATGGAAATGGGTGCCGATGTTGTTGTTTATTCGGCGACAAAGCATATTGATGGTCAGGGCCGTTGTCTGGGTGGTTGTGTCTTGTCTTCGGAAAGTTTTCTGGAAGAAACGTTGCTGCCTTTTATGCGTAATACCGGGCCGACATTAAGTCCTTTTAATGCGTGGGTTTTGTTAAAAGGTCTGGAAACACTGGATATGCGTGTGGAGCGTATGTGCAATAACGCAGCGCGGGTGGCTGATGCGCTGGCAGATTTGGGTGTGTTTACGCGGGTGAGTTACCCGGGACGTAAAGATTTCCCACAATATGATTTGGCCATGAAGCAAATGAGCATGGGCGGTAGTGTCATCGCGCTGGAAGTAGATGGCGGCCGTGAGGCGGCATTTCGTTTACTGAATGCCTTGGACATAATTGATATTTCAAATAATGTGGGGGATGCAAAAAGTCTAATGACACATCCGGCCAGCACCACACACCAGAGCGTTGCTCCGGAAGCGCGACTAGAGCTGGGTATAACAGAAGGCATGCTGCGGCTTTCTGTTGGTCTTGAGCATCCGGATGACCTGATCGAAGATATGATCCAGGCTGTTGAAAGAGCCGTAAAATAGAGCATTATGAGCAAAAACAAAAAACCATACGAACAAACAACACATCAGATTAAGGTGCAGGTTGAACCCTTTTATCTAGAGGAACAATCAGGGCCAGAGGAAGAGCGTTTCGTGTGGGCGTACAAGGTATTGATTGAAAATCAGGGGGAGCGCGCTGTCACGTTACAGTCGCGCTATTGGAAAATTATTGATGGCCAGGGACGGGTGCAAGAAGTGCAGGGAGATGGCGTTGTTGGTGAGCAACCGACCATCGTGCCAGGTGGCCGTTTTGAATATACAAGCGGTGCCCCGTTGAGTACGCCCTCTGGTTTTATGACTGGTGCATACTATATGGTAGATGAGGACGGGGTGAGTCTTGAAGTGGGTATACCCACCTTCTCGCTTGATAGTCCTTATGATGAGCGAATTGTTCATTAGAAAAATAAAAAATGAAAAACAGGGTTTTCAGGAGAAATTGTTGTGAAAGCAGTACAAAAGCAAGAGGCTGCGGTGGTGCGTCCGGATAGGGAAGAAGCAGAGGCGGCTGTCCGTACCCTGTTGCAATGGGCCGGGGATGATCCAGACCGTGAAGGCTTATTGGATACACCAGCCCGTGTGGCGCGCGCCTTCGAAGAATATTTTGCGGGCTATAAAATGGACCCGGTTGATTATCTTTCCCGGACGTTCGAAGAAGTAGCTGGATATGATGAAATGGTGGTGTTGAAAGATATTCCATTTGAATCCCACTGCGAGCATCATTTAGCACCGATTATTGGGCGCGCCCATGTGGGCTATCTGCCGAGCAACCGTGTGGTCGGCATTAGCAAATTGGCCCGGGTTGTTGAGGCCTATGCAAAACGTTTGCAGGTGCAAGAAAAAATGACAGCACAGATTGCGGACTGTATTCTGGATGTATTGCAGCCCAAAGGGGTTGCGGTTTATATTGAAGCAACTCATCATTGTATGACCACACGCGGCGTCCATAAACATGGGGTTAGTATGGTGACAAGTCGTTTACTGGGTGCGTTCCGTGATGATGAAAAGACACGGCGCGAGTTCTTAGCAACCGTGGGAACAACGCAGTTCTCATCACCGCATTTTGTAGGCTAGGACTTGACAGCCTTGGGCCTGCTTGCCAAGAAAGCTGTTAAGTTATGGGCATAAGGGGCTGGCTTCAGGCGTGATTGATTATCGTCCTGTATTATACATCAATGGTTTTTTTCTGATCGTTCTGGGATTGGGGATGTTTTTTCCTGCGCTGGTGGATGCCGCAGTGGAAAACCCCGATTGGCAGGTTTTTATGGTGTCCGCAGGCGTCGCTATTTTTAGTGGCGGCTGTCTGGTCTTTGCTAATCAGGGCCGGATTGAAAGTCTGTCGACCCAGCAGGCTTTTATCCTGACCGTGTCGGCGTGGGTTGTGATTCCGGCTTTTGGGGCATTCCCTTTTGTATTTTCCGAACTACGTATGAGCTATACGGATGCGTTGTTCGAGGCAATGTCGGGCGTGACAACAACGGGTTCCACTGTCATTACGGGGCTGGATGGCGCTCCGCCGGGAATATTATTGTGGCGGGCCTTGCTTCAATGGTTTGGCGGGGTGGGGGTCGTTTTGATGGCGATTTCGATTTTTCCCATGCTAAAGATCGGGGGGATGCAGTTATTCCGAACGGAATCTTTTGATGTGTCAGAAAAATTATATGCCCGCGCCCCGCAATTAGCCGCCGCGATTTCCATTACCTATATAGTATTGACTTTGTTATGCGGTATCAGCCTTTGGCTGGCCGGCATGACCCCATTTGAAGCATTGGTGCATGCCCTGACGACTATTGCGACAGGGGGCTATTCCACATCGGATGGATCAATTGGTTCTTTTGATAGTGCGTTGATTGATTATCTGGTGGTTGTGTTCATGATTGTGGGCAGCTTGCCATTCGTTTTATATCTAAAGGCAGCCTCTGCACGGGACGGTCGTCCGATTATTCGTGATTCACAGGTGCGGGCCTTTTTGACCATGGCCATGGCGTTAGTGTTATTTATGACCATATTGTTGTGGCAGCGTAGTGATTATGATCTATGGACCGCGTTGCGTTATGCCAGTTTCAATGTGGTTTCCATTATGACCGGTACCGGGTTTGCCACAACAGATTACGGTTTGTGGGGACCGTTTGCGGTATCTGCATTCTTCTTTATCATGTTGATCGGCGGGTGCGCGGGGTCCACATCTTGCGGCATCAAGATTTTCCGCTTTCAGGTACTGGGAGCTTTGTTAAATGTACAACTCAGGAAAATGATACAACCCAGCGGTATTTTCATTGCCCGTTATAACGGGATGCCTATCAAGGAAGCGGTCAGTTCTTCTGTGGTGTCTTTTTTGTTCTTATTTGTCGTAAGTTTTGTGGTGATCGCCTTTGCCTTGGCGATGACAGGTTTGGACTTTATCACGGCGATTTCAGCGGCGGCCACGGCCATTGCCAATGTGGGGCCGGCTCTGGGGCCGACCATAGGCCCGGCAGGAACATTTCAGTCGCTGCCGGACGTGTCCAAGTGGATTATTACCTTTGCCATGCTTTTGGGGCGGCTAGAGTTATTTGCGATCCTGGTGATGTTAACGCCATGGTTCTGGCGTCAATAAATTCATGCCATTGCTGTGCGGTCAGAGATCAGGGCTTACCTTTTTATGACGATTCTGCAGGCTGTTCAGATGTCTTTTCAGTTTGATCTTTACCAAGACGGCGGCGGTCCCATTGCTGAATATCATCAATAATGCCCAAAAGCGCGGGAATGACCAACAGCACTAGAAAAGTGGCTGTGGCCAAACCGAAGACAATGGTGATGGCAACAGGAATCAGGAATTGCGCCTGTGTGCTGCGTTCAAACATGAGCGGACAAAGCCCGCCAATGGTGGTTAGTGAGGTAATCAAGACAGGCCGCAGACGTGAGACAGTACCGTTGATGATGGCCTCTTTCAGTTTTTGGCCGTTTTTAATATGGTCATCAATGGTGGTCACCAGAATGATAGAATCATTGACAAGAATACCCGTCAGGCCCAGTAAACTGAAGACGCTGAGAATTGATAAATTAAAGTCCATAATGAAATGACCAAAAACAGCGCCGATCAGGCCGAAGGGGATGACGGCCATCACAACAATTGGGCGGGTATAGCTGGCGAAAACCCATGCCAGAATGATATAGATGGCGGATAAGGCAACGATGAGACCAATGCGGAAATCGCTAAACGCATTGGCCTGTTCTTCGGCGCGTCCACGGAAGGTATAATCAATGTTATATTTTTCTGTAATAGCATCCAATCCCGCTTCGGGTAGGGCTGCTATGATGACGCCTGCGGTTGAGACCGTATTATCTACATTGGCTTTGACAGAAACTTCTTTGCGACCATCCTGACGGCGGATACGGGCGAAACCCGGTTGTTCAATAATATCCACGACTTCGGGCAGGGGAATTTCTTGTCCTGTAGGTGTTCTTAACATCAGACTTTGCAGACGGCTGGCGGTACGCTCTTCTTCGGGAAGCATGACACGGACCAGCACCTCATCTTCCTGACGGGGAAAGCGTTTTGCGATGGCCCCTTCAAACGCATTGCGGACTTGACGGGCAACTGACGTGGTGGTCATGCCCATAGCATGGCCGCGTGCAGTTAATTTCAGGGCCATTTCTTCCTTACCATACGGCAGGTCATCTTCAATACTTTCGGCCCCGTCAAAACGGGCGATAAGTTCCTGTACTTCCAAGGCGGCTTTTTTTACGACATTGTTATCAGATCCGCGCAGACGAATATCAATATCTGTATTAGGGGAACCAATGCGGCTGGGGTCTTCCAGGACTAATTTGTCTAATCCCGGCATTTCACGGATTTCCTCGTTCCAGGCATTGAGGAACACATTATTGCGGATATCACGTTCTTCAGACGGGATGAGTTCGAGGCGGTAGCTGCCGACATGGTCACCGGTCAGGCGATCCGTGGCACTACGGGTGATCGTTTCCCCTACATGGGCGACACCAACGCGTATGAGCTTTTGTTCTCCGTTTGTCAGTTTGGTTTCGGCGGCAATAGCCGCGCGGCTGAGTTCTTCGAGCATCTGTTCCGTTTTGGCGCGTTCAGAACCGGTGGCAAAGATAACATTGCCCTGGATAATGGATTGTTCCGCACCGGGGAGGAAATTAAACCCAACATAGCCCCCGCCGAGAAACGCGCCGGATAAAATCAACATGGCAATTGCGGCGCATAGCGTGACGTATCGCCTGTTATAGGCATTTTCCACCCATTGCCGAAAGCGGTTGTTACGAAAATGCTGAAAACGTTCATTAAATCGCACCTTAAAGCCGGGTTCTTTGGCTTTGGGGCCACCCAGACCATGACGTAGATGCCCCGGGAGGATCAGGAAACATTCAATCAGGGAGACCACGATGACGATCATGACCGCGATAGGTAATGGTTCAATAATTTGACCGATAAAGTCTTTGACCAGCAAGAGCGGCGCGAAGGCGGAAATTGTCGTCAACGACGCGGCGAAGACCGGGGCGAGCATCCGGTGGCTGCCGATTTCAATGGCATCTTGCAGAGAATAGCCCTGTTCATAGCGGGATGCCGTATGCTCTCCGACGACGATAGCGTCATCAACAATAATCCCCAAGGCCATCAGAAGGCCGATCATGGAAATCATATTAATAGATTGTCCGGTAATCAGCATGATGCCCATGGCCCCCATAATGGAAATAGGGATGCCCATAGCAACCCAGAACGCCAGTCTGACGTTCAGAAACAGATAAAGAATGGATACAACAATCATAAGACCGCCGATACCATTCTTTGTCAGCAGTGAAATACGTTCGGAGACAAGATTGGCGATGATATCATACTGAACCATGGTAATTGAGGCCGGTAAGGTTTTGCGTGCCGTGGTAATATAATCCTTAATTATTCTGGCTGATGTAATACTGTCGTCCTGCTTTTGACGTTTGATATCCAGTTGGATTGCCGGATTGCCGTTATGAAAGAGGGTAGGCATTTCATCGTCATACGTTTCGGTGATGTTGGCAATGTCGCGCAGATAGACCTTGGCCCCGTTTGTCCGGGAGATGATTTCGATATTACCGACATCGGCAGCACTTTCCGCCAATCCGTTGCTGCGAATTTGACGGCTAATGCGTCCTTCAAGGTTTCCAGAAGGTAGGTTCAAGCTGCTAAGGCCAATCGCGCGGGACACATCTTCTATACTTAGACCCAAGGCACGCAGGCGGGCCTCGGGGATTTCCACCCATATTTCCGGTTCGCGCACTCCCATCAGGTCGACTTTTGCCAAACCACTATTGAGAAGATCATCACGTATGGATCGGGCAATTTTTGTGAGGGATTCTTCCGGGAAAGGACCGGATATCAGCAGTTTGGAAACAGGGTCATAACGTTCCACCAGAGAAATGACCGGTTTCTCAGAATCTTCCGGTAAGGTGATAATACGCCCAATAGCCGCCTGCGTATCGGTGAGGGCCTTGGACATATCATGCCCTTGTTCGTATTCGATATAGACTAGTGCAGCGCCTTCTGTTGCGATGGCACTAACCTGATCCACGCCGTCCATAAATCTGACTTCTATTTCTACCGCTTCGACTATATTGGCCGCGACATCTTCGGGGCTGGCCCCGGGCCAAGCAACAGAAACCAATATCATATCCATGGCGATGTCCGGCATAAGCTGCCGGTTTAATTTGGACATGGAAAAGGCCCCGGCGATAATGAGGATCGCCATGAGTAGATTGGCGGCATTACGATGGCGGGCAAAGATAGATATCAAATTTCCAAACATCAGCGCACCTCAACGCGTATGCCATCGCCGGCTTCGGAAAGGCGTTCGGTCATCAGTATATCGCCGGGATTGAAATTGCCCTGAATGATCCAGTTATCTCCGCTTTGCCCCAATATTGTGACAGGTAAGCGCGAAAGCCTGCCGTCTTTTACAACAAAGACATAACTTTTTTCATAGACGGTATTTAGTGGGACTATCAGTGCATTGTCATAAAGGCGGTCTTTAAGGCTGACGCGCACAAAAGCACCGGGCCGTAATGTTGTGGTTAGAGGTTGTGGTGTCAGGCGGGCATAGGCATCAATGCCGCCAGTACGGGGGTCAATTTGACCGCCAACACGTTCTAAAATTGCTTCATAGCTTTTTGTATTGCCGCCGATATCCCAATAAACGATCACAGGGCGACCGGTTAGACTTTCACCACTGTCCTGCAGGCGACTATATTGGTCATTGGTCAGGGTGAAACGGACCTCAAGGCGGGAGACATCAGCCAGGCGTGCAATTTTTTCATTAGCACCGACCCGTTTGTGCTGTTCTGCGGTAACGTCGCTTAAGAAACCGTCGAAGGGGGCCTTAATGACGCTACGTTGCAGATCACGTTCAGCCCTATCCCGGGCAGCGGCCAGTCTTTGTGTTGTGGCCTTTTGTTTCAGTAGACGGGCTTGCAGGATTTTGAGCTGCGTTTCGCGGTTGGTAAATTGCTGAATTTGCTGATTATAGGCTGTCTGCGCATTATCCAGAAACTTTTCCGAAACAGTACCGCTTTTACGTAAAGTCTGCGCGCGGTTATAGTCTTTTTTAATTAGATCTAACTGTGTCTTATCAACAGCGAGCAGTTTGGCTTCGGCCTTGGCTTGTGCCTCCAGTTCAGTATAGGTTGCCTGTGCTTCCTGAAGCTGTGAGCGGCGTTCAATCAGATTTTTTTCATAGTCAAAAGGGTCAATGCGGACCAGAACATCTCCTGTTTTGACGATGCTGCCTTCCTGCATTTTGTCAGAGGCATGGATAATCTCCCCCGTGACATAGCTACGTAAGTCGATTGTGCGACCGGAGCGCAGTTCTCCGTATTGTTCGATATCAGGCTGGACGGGGCCCGGGGAGATGGCTTGGGCGCGGATTGCCCAGACTTTCTCTGCCTGAGGTTTTGGTGTGATCGTAGGGGCAAAAATAACCAGTAATATAGAAAGGAGCACGGCCCCGCCAATGAGAAGAAAGGGTAATGGAACATGTCGCCAGACCCATATCATTAGGCTTTTGGGTAATGTAAAAAAAAGTTGTTTCAACACGTGTCGCCCTTTTTAACTGCATCAGCCCTTATTTGAGTTATAACCTATTTAGAGAGAACACAGGGATGTTTTGTCTGTGTTCAGTCTATAGAGGAACAGTAGCAGCTGAGTCTTTATGCGATAAATAATAAACATAATATTTATATTATACGATCAGTAAGGTGAAAACATGCGCGGCCAATCCCCTAAAAAATACAATAGCGTGCAGATGCTGGAAAAGTTGGTGTCCTTTGATACGACAAGCTGGCGTTCGAATCTGGAACTGATTGATTTTGTAGCCGATTATTTAGGCCGTTACGATATTCCTTTTCGTATTTTTTATGATGAAGAGCAGGCCAAAGCTAATTTATTTGCAACGATCGGCCCGGCCGATCAGGCAGGTATCATTTTATCCGGGCACACAGATGTGGTTCCGGTAGACGGGCAGACATGGGCTACTGATCCTTTTTCCCTGACGTCCGGTGAAAATGATGAAGGAAAAGGGCGTCTATATGGGCGCGGTACTAGCGACATGAAAGGATTTATTGCCTGTGCCCTGGCAATGGTGCCCGCATTTCTGTCACGGCCATTATCTGAACCGCTGCATTTGGCCCTTTCTTATGATGAGGAGGTCGGCTGTACAGGTGTGCATTCATTGGTAGACTATGTGGCAGAGAGGTCGCCTCGTCCACGGGCCTGTATTGTGGGGGAGCCGACATCTATGAAAGTTGTGAATGCCCACAAAGGTATTTGTGCTTTTCACACTAGCCTGTCAGGACGTGAGGCGCATTCCAGCACAGACCGCGGCGTCAACGCGCTTCATTACGGGGCAGAGATCGTGGCGTTCTTAAGTGGTTTGGCAGATGAATATCGCCAGAATGCGGACGAAAACAGCAGTTTTGTGCCGCCGTATACAACAGTGCATGTCGGGCGAATGACAGGAGGTGTCGCGGTTAATATTACGCCGTCTTCCTGCGAATTTGATTGGGAATATCGTTGTTTGCCGGGGATGCCAGAGCGTGAAATATCGGACAGGGTGGAGGCATTTATCGATCAGAATATCCGTCCGCGTATGAACCGCGATGGTGAAGGGATCTTTGATGTGACTACAGAACAGGTGGCGTATGTACCGCCATTAGTGGCACAGACGGGATCATCCGCAGAGACATTAGTTTTGGCCCTGGCTGGACGTAATGAAACGGAGGTTGTTTCTTATGGTACAGAGGCGGGTATATTTCAGGAGAACGGGGGCGTGCCAACAGTTGTATGTGGCCCCGGCAGCATTCAGCAGGCCCATCGTCCTAATGAATATATCGAACAATCTCAATTACAGGTCTGTGATGATTTCCTGCAACGGCTATGTGATGTGATGCAGGAACAGGAGAATTAATTAATGAGTTTGTTCAGTTCAAATTGGTGGTCTGTTTCACAGAAATGACATGTCATGATAATGACACCGTCTTCATTGGCCATTTCTTTCAGGTCTGTTGCTGTGAAATTAGATAAGACCTGCCGCAATTTATCCGCAGAGCAACGACAGCCGTTGACGAGCCCTGTTGGGGTGAACGCCCGGACGCCGTCCTCGTGATATAGCCGGAAGGCGAGGTCCTGCAGGCTGAGTTGCGGATCAATCAATTCGTCGATGGTTAGACTTTCAAACAGGGCTGTGGCCCGTTGCCATTGTTCACGCGGGTCGTCATGCCGCAGATAGCTTTCTATTTCATCGTCGCTGCTTTGTGCCAGATGTTGAACGATCATTGCCCCCGCAATCCATCGTCCGTCAGTGTCTTGCGCACAGGAGAGTTTGAGCAGGGTCGGTAATTGTTCCGATGTTTTGAAATATTCAACTGCGGTATCGGTGACGGACGTTGCCTGTAGTTCGACAATCCCCTGATAACGATCCATATGCTGGCCCTGATCTAGTGTGATGGCCATGTACCCTTTACCTAACAAGGCGGCAAGGCTATCGCCATCATCGTTTAAGTCAGACAGAGCTTGTTCATCAAACTGGGCATGGCAACGCAGTACGCCTTCGCCATTGCCGCTGGTGGCGTAATCACAAACAATAAAGGAGATCGGGCCGTCCCCCTTAATTTGGACCGTCATTATGCCATCAAATTTCATCATGCCCCCCAGAAGGGCAGATAACGATAGCAGCTCTCCCATCAGTCTGTTGACGATTGCGGGATATTGATGTTGCGTCAGAATAGTATCAAGTGTGGACGCCAGACGGACAAGGCGTCCTTTGACATTCATACCTTCTACTTGAAATGGGAGACAATGATTACTGTAAACAGGCGCGGTGGGGGAAGGAGTCGCCGTGCTCATAATGTTATTTTCCTAAACACCACATCAATATGGCTTTTTGTGCATGAAGACGATTTTCTGCTTCATCCCAAATCACGGACTGGGGGCCGTCAATAACCCCGGTGGTGACTTCCTCTTCGCGGTGAGCGGGCAGACAGTGCATAAACAGGGCATCGTCTTTTGCTAAAGCCATAAGGGCTTCATTGACCTGATATGGGGCCAAAGTTGACAGCCGTTCTTCGGCATTGGTATCGCCCATTGAAACCCAGGTGTCGGTTATCATCAGATCACAGTCTTTGGCGGCTGCAGAGGGATCCTGCGTGACGGTAATGCGGCCGCCACGTGCTTCAGCCCAGTCCAGAGCTTCTTGCGGGGGTAGATATTCGGGCGGGCAAGCAAGACGCAATTCGCATTCAAAAAGAACAGCCGCATGAATCCATGAAACGGCAACATTATTGCCATCCCCTGACCAAGCCACGATTTTATCCTTTATGCTGCCGCGATGTTCTTCATAGGTCAGGACATCGGCCATAATTTGACAGGGATGCGACCAGTTTGTCAGGGCATTGATGACGGGGACAGAACCTGTCCGTGCCATTTCCAGCAAGGCATCATGCTCCCGCGCGCGAAGCATGATTGCATCAACAAAACGTGATAAAACGCGAGAGGTATCCGCAACAGTTTCCCCCCGTCCTAACTGGGTGTCTCCCCCCTGCAGAACCAGACTATTCCCCCCTAATTGGTGAATAGCCATTTCAAAGGACACACGGGTGCGGGTGGACGGTTTTTCAAAGATCATGGCCAGTGTGATGTCTTGTAAGGGACGTTCTGGGTGGACGGTCCCATGGGGCCTACCCTGGATTTCCGCCTTTAAGCGTTTGGCGTTGGCAATGATACTTTGTGCCTGTTCGGTCGTAAGGTCGCTGAGATCAAGAAAATGATTATATTTCGGGACCGCATTGTGAGTGGTCATGACCCTTACTCTTCTTCACTGTCAATTTGTGCCGCCGCATGTTTTCTTTCTATTGTGGTCAGGACCTTGGAAAGAATATCGGCTGCTTCTGTCACATGTTCTTTGGTAATAATCAATGGGGGCAATAAACGGACGGTGTTATCTGCCGCGGCGACTAATAATAGCCCTTCTTTCAGGGCTTCGGCTACTAATTCCGCGGGGGGATAGGTCAGTTTTAAGCCCAGCATCAGGCCTTGGCCACGGACGAGTTCGATGCTTTCGGGATGGTTGGAGCGTAATTTGACCAAAGCAATGCGCAAGGCATCGGATATGTCCTGGACGTTTTTCAGGAAACCGTCCTCTTCGATCAGATCAAGTACTGCATTGCCAACGGCTGTGGCGAGCGGATTGCCGCCATAGGTGGAACCATGGGTGCCTGCTGTCATGCCCGCTGCGGCTTTTTCTGTGGCGAGGCAAGCACCTAAAGGAAAACCACCGCCAATGCCTTTGGCGATTGCCATGACGTCCGGTGTTACATCAGTTAATTGATGGGCAAAAAAGGCGCCGCTGCGGCCCATGCCGCACTGGACTTCATCAAAAATAAGCAAGAGGTCATGTTCATCGGCCAAGTCACGTAATACTTGTAGACATTCCGGGGTGACAGGACGAATACCACCTTCACCCTGTACAGGCTCAATTGCGATCGCGGCCGTCTCAGAGGTGATAAGCTTTTCTACCTCTGCGCGTTGTACCGGGAATGGGGCATGGTCGAAACCATCGACCTGAGGCCCAAAACTTTTAACCAGTTTTTCTTCGCCGGAGGCGGCAATGGTCGTTAATGTCCGTCCGTGGAAGCAGCCGTCAAAAGTGATGATACGATAACGTTCCGGTTTCCCATTGGAATATTGATAGTTCCGCGCGATCTTAATCGCACATTCCATGGCTTCGGCACCGGAGTTCGTAAAAAAGACTGTATCGGCGAATGTCCGCGACGTAAGACGCTTTGCCAATTTTTCCTGCCCGGGGATACGATATAGATTAGATGTATGCCAGAGCTTGTCCGCCTGTTCTTTCAAGGCGCTCACCAGATGGGGATGGGAAAAGCCAAAGTTATTCACAGCAACCCCACTACCGAAATCAAGGTATTTGCGGCCAGTGGTGTCATAGAGATAGACCCCTTCGCCTTTTTCAAAGGCAATGTCAGCACGGGCATATGTGGGCATTACCGCAGGGATAAGGCTTTCATCTGGATTGTCGGGCTGGCTGTTTTTCATCTTTACTATCTCTATTGAAATCAACGCCGCAGGGAGGGGATGCCCCCCTGAAAAGCCGGTGAGTATCTATGTAAGGGCGTTTTCTGTCAATAATCGTGGCGTAGGTTAATCTAAGTCCTTAGTTTATAACCTGATTTAAGAATGTAATAACAGCAAAGCCAAAGCGCGATATTTAGAATCCCCAGCAAGATGACACCCGTCAGTAACGGTGCGTCAGATTGCCCGGTTAATCCATAGCGAAATCCATCTATGACGTAAAAAAACGGATTTAATTGGCTCAGAGAATACCAGATTCCGGGCAGGGCATGAATGGAATAAAATGTGCCGGATAAAAATGATAATGGCACAATGATAAAATTGTTGATGCCGGCACTTTGATCAAATTTTTCTGCCCAGACGCCTGTGAGTATCCCCATGAGCGATAAGAGTAAAGACGCCGCAATGCTGTAATAGAGAACGGCCCAGACATGGTGGATAGCCAGATCGACAAACATGAGCATGGTAAGACCGATAAAGCTGCCCACAAGCAGACCGCGGGTAATACCGCCTAGCGCAAAGCCGAGAATGATTTCAGTAGGCCCTAAAGGGGCCAGTAGAATATCGGTAATATTTCCCTGCATTTTGGCGGCCATCATAGATGAGGAGGTGTTGGCAAAAGCATTTTGCACAATGGCCATCATGATGAGCCCCGGAGCCAAAAACATCTGAAAGGATAATTCACCCACATACCGGTCACGCCCAAGTGCCACTGTAAAGACGGTCATGAATAAGAACGTCGTGATGGTCGGGGCCATAATGGTCTGCATGAAAACTTTGAAAAATCGCATGACCTCTTTAAGGTAGAGCGTCCAGATTCCCTGCACATTGATCCGCCCAATGCGCTTTTGGCCATAAGGATGTAGGGGAGAATCGTTTTTCATGCGCCGTCCTGATGTTTAATGCTGCCGATGCAGGAAAGAGAACCATTTCTATTCCGATGGGCTGAAATATGGCTTCTATCATGGGGAAGATGTTGGGTTCAAGTGCTGATATCTTGACGTAAGGGGCCTGTCCTGATAGGCAAGGGGCATATGTGCTGTCGAGGCAGAATAACCATTTTAAGGATACACTATGGCGTGGACCGAAGAACGTGTGGCACTTTTGAAAGAGCTTTGGGATAAAGGTCTAAGTGCCAGCCAGATTGCTGCGGAGCTGGCAGAAGGGGTGACCCGTAATGCCGTGATTGGTAAAGCTCACCGTATGGGACTATCGTCGCGCCCATCCCCTGTGAAGTCTGACCGTCGTAAGGCGAAAAAGCCCGCTAAAAGTCGTACAGAAAAGAAAAAAGAGACCGACAAGGTGTCATTGTTGGACCTGACGGAACGTATGTGCAAATGGCCCATCGGTCATCCGGGTGACGAAGACTTCCATTTTTGCGGAAAACCTTCACAGCCGGGGATGCCTTACTGCGCGGCCCATTGCGCAGAAGCCTATCAGGCGCAGACCCCCCGGCGTGAACGGCGGACAAACCGGGGCCGTATTTCGGCAACTCCGGTTAAATAAATTCTATTAGAGAATCTGTGATAACAGTGTGGGAAAAGCGGGGTTATTCCTCGCTTTTTCTATGTAAACAGTGTGTCTGGCAGTCCGGAGTGCTTGCTGTGTAAAAAGTAATGATTTTGGACGCGGCAGGGTCTTATATGGCTTATGGCCCTGTATCAGTAGCTTCATACTAATGGTCGGGCCAATGGCTATTTTCAATAAGTGAGCATCAATCAGATGGTGGAGGGGATAAAATCAATCGACCATCCAAGCTGGCGGCGAAGGCCGCATTGACTTCGGCGATGAGGGCGTCTTTCTGATCGATATACCGATGGGAGAAATGCAGGGGTTCCACCTTCCCCACACGGGCTTGTCCTGCCAGAAAGCCAGCCTGCTCTGTTGTCAGGTGATATCGTTCCCACGCAATGTCTGCATCCTGCTGTCGGAACCCCGCTTCGATAAACAGTGTATCTGCTTTGTGTATCAAGGGCAGCAGCCGGTCAATATTCTGTTGATTGAACTGGCAATCCACAACATAGGCATAGACTTTTCCCGGCTGACATAGGGTAAAGTCGTCCTTTATGGTTTTGAGAGTCTGCATCGGGGGTGATGGGCCATCGGCGATGGGCAGCAAGACGTCACCAGGCTGTTGGTCATGTAGGGCCCGGCGAAAAGTATTCAGCCATCGTCCCGGTAAAAGCCCCTGTTCGACAAGACGATCTTTTTGGATATGATATTGTGGGCTTTCTTCGATGCGGTAGGCTAGGCATGGTAACTTATGGTCAAGAATAGCCATGCGTACGGTGATATCCAGATCGGATAAAATAAGACCGTTTTGAATTGTGACGGAAGTCGTGGGGCCAGGGTCAAAACGATTATGAAAACGAAATTTTTGGCAACGGTATTGACGTGCAGAGACAATTTCATGGACACGAATTTCCAGCCCGCCGGGGCCGGGTTCTGCTAAATTCCAGCTATAGCCTTTGAGGTGGTGGCTGATGTGTTCGCGCAATCCTGATGGCCCGTAAAAGGAGAGGCGCATATTTTGGCGCAGCAAGCCCCTTAGCAGCAGATCAAAACCAGCAAAATGGTCCATATGTGTGTGGGAAATAAAAATATCTGATATTTGTCTTAATTGAGCGGGGGATAGAAGATCAATTGTGCCCAGATCGCAAAGCAATGCGCGCTTTTCAAATTGAAACGGCATGTAAAGGACAGGATCTTGGAACGGATCGTTTAGAATTTGTGGTTTCAGACGATAGGACATGTTTGAAAAGAGCCTCACATCACGAAAACAGAGTTTTGCATAATAGTATAGCCTGACCGGGTTGTTCTGTGGACTTTTAAAGGCTTGTTAAGAGAGACTGTCTTATAATGAGACAATTGTTGATAGTATGCCGCGTATTTCGATTGAGTGTCCGTACGATATGAAGAAAGAAAAGGTTGATAGACGGTCTCCGCCACGATGGTTAAGACGTGGCCGTGTGCGCTATAGAGTTTTGTTTAGTGCATCAAATAAAGATATTAAAAACAGGATCTTAGTGCCGTTTGCAGTGATGTTGACCTTTGTCGTCGGTATTTTCATGGGCCAAACATATTATTCGGAAAAGGCATTGCATGAACATGCCTTGGTAGAAGCCCGGTCAAGCCTGCAACGTCTCTATGACCGTGAAATTGATAGTAATGTGGATCTTTTATCCACAGTGCTTTCCGTTGTGGCGCAAAATGAAGAATTTAGAGCGTTATATCAACAAGGCCAACGGCAGAATTTATACGAGGCAACACTGGAATTAATGAATTGGTTGCGTCGTGAACACGATATTACCCATTTTTATTTCATTGATTTATCAGGAAAAACATTCCTCCGGGGCCATATACCTGAACGTTTCGGTGACCAGATTACGCGCCGGACTTTTGATCTTGCGCGTGAGACAGGTCATGTCAGTGCAGGTGTTGAAATGGGCGGTATTACATCGCTGACTTTGCGGGTAGTACAGCCCTGGTATGTTGACGGACAGCTTATTGGCTATCTTGAATTAGGTAAGGACGTCAATAAAGTACTGCAACCATTGAGCCATGCAATGAAATCGCCTTTGCTGTTGTTACTGCATAAAGATGTGGTGGATCGCGCTAAATGGGAAGACTATACGCATCATTTGGGCGGTGTTCCCCAATGGAATTTGTTGCCGGAGCATGTGGTCTTCTTTGATAAGAGCGTACCGATTTCTGCACAGAGTATTAGCAGACTGGCCGAGCAGCAGGCCCTGCAGGCTGATGCGCATGTGCATGGCATTATTCTTGGCGATAAAAGTTTTAGTACCGTGACCATGCCGGTGACGGATATCCACAATCGAGCCGTCGGGCAAATGTTGTTGCTGCTTGATGAAGAGAGATCGCATGTGTCTTTGGAGCGATCATTAATCATTTCCATGTTGCTCGTGATCGCCGGTGGGGCTGTATTGTACATGGGATTCTCCCGCATATTGGGGCGGGTGGACACGGAGATTAATAGTGTCCGGCAGGCCCTGGAGGAAGAAGTCAAAGTCCGAACGCAGGAATTACAAGTGGCTAAGGAAAGAGCCGAAGTCGCGAATAAGGCTAAATCAACATTTCTCGCCAATATGAGCCATGAATTGCGGACACCGTTAAATGCGATTATCGGTTTTTCATCCATGATCCGGGATCAATTAAACGGGCCTGAAGCTATCGACAAATACAGCGATTATGCCAGTGATATCCACGAAAGTGGCAGTCATTTGCTGGAAATTATTAATGATCTTCTGGATTTGACAAAGGTGGATGCCGGTAAGCTGGAAATGCATGAAGAAAAATGCGACCTGCAAGAAGTCACGGAAGCATGCTTACGATTGCTGCGCCAAAGGACGGGTGATGATGTTACGGGTATCGATATCGAAATGCCGGATGATTTACCGTATTTATATGCGGATCCCCGTTTAGTGAAACAGATATTATTGAACTTACTTAGTAATGCCGTGAAATATAGCCCCGTAGTGGCCGGTATTCGGGTGACCGGGTCGGTCACATCGGATGGGGGTGTGTCATTGCGCGTGCAGGATCAGGGTATTGGCATGGATGAGGAGGGGATCAAGAAGGCTCTGCGGCCTTTTGAACAAGTAGAATCTTCTTATACCCGAAGTCTTCAGGGTACAGGCCTAGGATTGCCTTTATGCGCACGTTATATGGAGGCGCATCAAGGGACCCTTTCGGTGGAAAGTACGTTGGGCGAAGGGACGGCCGTGACGATTACTTTCCCGAAAAAACGCAGTCTTTAGCAGTCTGTGACGTGTAAGTAATAAGGTGAGGGTGTCGAACCATTATCGTAATGAGGTGGGGCTAGACAGCATGGCCTGCTGCATAGCCGCTGGCCCAGGCCCATTGGAAATTATAGCCCCCCAGCCATCCTGTGACATCTACGCATTCGCCAATAAAATACAGCCCTGGCTGTATTTTCGCTTCCATGGTTTTTGAAGACAGGTCAGCGGTATCAATGCCACCGACGGTGACTTCGGCAATGCGGTAGCCTTCTGTCCCTGTAGGCACCAGTGCCCAGTTTTTCAGGAAGGCCGCGACAGCCTTCAGGTTTTTGTTGGATTGTTCAGCCATAACCCGGTTGTCAAACTTACGTTCCACCAGCCCCAATGCAAAACGTGTGGGGAGCTTTTCTGCGATGATGGTTTTAAGTTCCGCCTTGGGGCGTTGCGTTTTCGCATTTATAAGCCATTCGGTAACAGCATCCAAATGCATGTCGGGCAGCAGGTCAATATGCAAACTGTCCATATGTTGCCAGTAAGATGAAATTTGCAGGATGGCGGGGCCGCTAAGGCCACGGTGGGTGAAAAGCAGATTTTCACGGAAGGTGGTTTTGTGGCATCTGACAGTGCAATCAATAGAAATACCACTAAGACTACGCATGAAGCCCAGGTCATTATCCGTGAAGGTCAGGGGGACCAGTGCCGGGCGACAAGGGATAATATTGAGGCCGAATTTGCGGGCCTGTTCATAGGCGAAATTAGTGGCACCAAGTTTGGGAACGGATAGGCCCCCTGTGGCGATGACGAGCTTTTCGGCGCTGTAGCGTTCTTTGCCACCGGCCTTGCCCTGATGGCCGTCCAGATGGTGGCGGCCGTTGCTGTGGCTGATGGTCTCAATGGTGGTGTCCAGCTGTGTCTTGACGCCGGCTGCATCACATTCTTGCACCAGCATGTCGACCACCTGTTCGGCACTGTCATCACAGAAAAGCTGACCCAGCTTTTTTTCGTGATAGGCAATGTTGTGCTTTTCCAGCAGTTCGATAATGTTGCGCGGGGTATAACGGCTGAGCGCCGATTTACAGAAATGACGGTTTTCAGACAGGAAGCGATCGGCACGGGTATCGATATTGGTGAAGTTACAGCGTCCACCGCCAGAGATAATAATCTTCTTTCCCACCTTGTCAGCATGGTCCAGCAGCAGGACCCGGCGACCACGATTGCCCGCCGTGAGGGCGCACATCATCCCGGCGGCTCCGGCCCCAATGACGATAATGTCGAATTCTTTGCTCATGCGCTGTCCTTGCTGTTGTCTGCCCTGTCAGTAGCGCAGCCGGGGTATGCCCACAAGTAAAATAACAACGATTACAAAAATAGCGGCAGAATAAATCTGCCGCTATTTTTGTCTCGGGAAATGGAAAAGGGTGTTTCAGTTACATTATAGTTCCCAGCCAAGGCGTAGGCCAACCACATGGCTGTCATAGTCAACGCTGGCCAGATTGGAAATGGCGTGGGTGAATTCATAATGCAATGTGGCCGTCATGCTGTTGGCGAACGGCACTTCCAGTGAGGTGCGCAGACGGTGACGATTGTCTGAACGTTCTTCGCCAATCAGTGGTGTTATGCCGGTGTAATTGCGCCAGTAGTACCGGTATTTTGCACGGAAAGTGGCATCAATATTGGCCAATGGCAGCGGGGTTTTCAGGCCGATATTGAAATAATGGCCCCAGTAATCAAATTCAGCGGCTGTGGCATCTTCCTTTACCAGTTTGTAACCGGCATTGATGGTCTGGCCTTTGCCCAGAATATAGATAGCCTTGACGGAGCCGGCATGCTGCTTGGCATCACGGGCGGTTTGCCCGGCGAAATCCTTATCCTGATATTCATAAGCCCCAATGACATAAACTTTATTTGTGACAAGTCCGCCAACGCTGGGGCGGACGCTGTGAATGTCCAGGAAGCTGTCATCATCAAGGCGTGTATGGCTATAAAGATAGTTCAGGCCGAGATCCAGTCCCCCCATCTTGGCTTTCAGGCCCAGTGACGGCGTGTGGATCTGCATATCAAAATTGCTGAGGTCTTCATGCCAGCTTTGGGACAGGCTGTAATTAGCATTGAGGCTGACATCATTAGTCAGATTAAAACGGTATCCGATTTCACCATCCAGTGTGGCGATGGCATCACCCTGTTGACTGGTTTGATCGTTGGCATCAACCGTGACGTTATCATCATATTCTGCGCCGATTTCAAGTGACAGGGTCAGTGGGGAATTGTCATCAGCCGCCAGGGCAGGGGAGGCAATGCCACAGGTCATCAGGGCAGCAGTTGCAAAAAGTGTTTTTTTCATGGGGAGTTCCTTATGGGGGCGTTCCTTATGGGTAGGCGGGGCACCACATGATTGAGGGGCCCCGCCTGTGTTGTGTATTGTGTTGTTTTATGCGTCTTCGGCAGCTTCTTGTGCCGCTTCACGTGCTTCTTCGGCGGCTTCCTTTGCAGCTTCGCGGGCTTCTTCAGCGGCTTCCTTTGCGGCCTCACGTGCTTCTTCAGCGGCCTCTTTTGCAGCTTCGCGTGCTTCTTCAGCGGCCTCTTTTGCAGCCTCGCGGGCTTCTTCAGTGCCGGCCTCGCGTGCTTCCTCGCGCGCTTCTTTAGCAGCTTCACGCGCCTCTTCACGTGCTTCTTTAGCGGCCTCACGCGCTTCTTCACGGGCGTCCTTTGCAGCCTCACGTGCGTCTTCACGTGCCTCTTTGGCGGTTTTGCGTGCTTCCTCGCGGGCCTCTTTCGCCTTTTCGCGGGCTTCTTCGCGGATTTGCTTTAATTCTTCACGGGTTTCTTCATCAAGTTCGACATCGTCATCCAGATCGTCTTCGATTTCGTTCTCGACTTCAACCTCGACTTCGTTTTCCAGTTCTGACGCGTTGGCCAGCATTGGGGCCGTTGTCAGGAAGGTGCCCGCCATCAAGGCGATCATCAGTTGTTTTTTTGTCATCATATCGTCCTTTGTGTTCTCTACTGCCTGTTCATGTTTTTCCGGTTGCTACCGTAATTGCAGTTAGATCGTTCCCTCGCCACATTTTGTTATGCAGACATGCTTGCCTCAAAATATGGCATTTTTGTGTCTATTGTAGTGACAATAACAAAGCGAAAATGAATATTGTATGAACAAAAATTTTCGAAAAATTTTATTTAAATACAGTGGGTTGGTGGTTTATTAGAACAAGGAACCCTGTTCCGGAAAAGGAATTGTAGGCTCGGGTTGCGCCAGACAGCCGGGGTCGTCATGGCGGACATTATTGACGTAAGTGCTGACGGGGCGGGCCTGAAGAATGTCGTCGTCTGCGGGGCGCATCATGGCCTGTAGATGTTTGGGCCGGGCAGCGGGGGACAGCCAGCTGTCAAACTGATCCGGCGTGATCATGACCGGCATGCGGGCATGCAGTGGCTTTAGCGTTTGATTGGCAGGGCAGGTGAGGATGGTGCAGCTGAGTAGTATTTCCCCGCTAGGCGCCGCCCATTCATCCCAAAGGGCCGCGAAAAAAAGCGGTTGTTTATCATGGCGGGAAATGAAATGGGGCTGTTTGCCGGTGGCGCGGCGGTTTTGCCATTCGTAAAAGCCGCTGGCGGGGACCAGGCCGCGGTGTTGTCGCCAGGGGCCACGAAAGGCGGGCTTTTGCGCGGCGGTCTCGGACCGGGCATTAATGGGCTTGGGTGCCTGGGCCAGGTCCTTTGACCAGTGGGGTACCAGCCCCCATTGCATTAGGTCTGTGGTCAATTGTTGTTGACGATTATAGATCAGCACGGGGATGGGCATGCCGGGGGCCAGATTGTAACAAGCGGGCAGGTCCGGGACCATGTCGACGGGCAGGCCGGCAAGGACCTTTTTCAAATCATCAACGAGGGCATAACGACCACACATGGCATAACCCGGCTTAAGAAGAAGAAATGAAAAGAGGGCCAGGTGGCCCTCTTTATACTGATGTTGTCAGATCAGGGGACTTAGTCCTGATTTTCAACAATACTGACCAATTCCAGATCAAAAATTAAGGCCTTGCCCGCCAGAGGATGGTTGGCATCCAATACAGCATGCTCGTCATCCAGTTCGACAATTTCCAGGCGAATTTGCTGGCCATCGGGTGTTTGCGCCAGCAGCGGCATGCCGATTTGTGGGGCAGGATCCGGTGGTAACTCTGTAAGAGGGACTTTGTGCAGCAATTGATCCTGACGGGGGCCATAGGCCTGATCGACAGGAATATTAACGGTTTTGGTATCGCCTACGCTCATTTCCAGCAGGGCAGCTTCGAAGCCAGGGATAACCTGGCCGGCGCCCAGTGTCACTGTCAGCGGTTCGCGCTCGCGTGAGCTGTCAAATTCATCACCGCTTTCTAGGCGACCTGTGTAATGGACATGAACGGTCATGCCAGTGGTTACTTGTGTCATTATAAACTCCGTCTTTGGGTCGACAGTTAATAGTCAACAGTCATTTCCATTACAGGCCCGGTGGGATTTAAAAGAAAAATAATGGCCACGGCAATGCCGATGTGCTGAAAATAACAAGAATCCCTTTGCCCCTACCCTAAGGGGTAAGGCGGCGTTTGTCGCGGGGAAAATTATATTGTGGTGTTGCAATGCCTTAATACGGATGATGCATTGTTTGGCCTTTTCTTTAGTGAAGGCTATGATATGGTGCCGCACAATGTCAGCCACAAGGAAAGTTAGGCCAATGAATGAGGTTGAAAAAGAAATGACTGAGTTGCGAACAAGGGTGTCTGACTCTGATTACGTGATCTCGTTGGGTGAGATGTTTAGCATCCTGTGGCATAAAAAGTTGACTATTACAGCTTTTGTCTCTTTGGTGGCGATCGGGACAATTATTGTGACTTTGCTGATGCCCAATATTTACCGTTCTCATGTGCGCCTCGCGCCTTCCGAAGAAAGTTCGAAAGGGCTGGCATCTAAACTTGGCGGTGAGTTGGGCGGCTTTGCCCAATTGGCAGGCGTCAGTATAGGGGACGGGGCTGTGACGCCAGTGACCTATGCGATGGAAGTAATGCGGTCACGGGAGTTTGTGGGGAATTTTATTGAGAAACATGACGTTCTTGTTCCTTTATTCGCCGGTAAAGGGTGGGATTGGAATAAAAAAGAACTTGTTCTGGATGGCGATGTTTATGACGCAGAGAAGAAAGAATGGGTAAGAGAAGCGGATTTCCCCAAAACGCCTAAGCCGTCGCGTCAGGAAGCTTACGAAGAGTTCATGGAAATTCTGTCAGTCAATCAGGACAAGAAGACCTCCATGGTTGACGTGACTGTTGATTTTATCTCCCCGGTTCATGCGCAGAAGTGGGCCAGTTTGATGGTTGCGGAAATCAATCAACTTTTAAAAGCCCGTGACGTGGGAGAGGCTGAGCGCAGTATTTCTTATCTGGAAGAGAAACTGGCAGAAACCCGCAATCCGGAAGTACGGATGGCGTTGTCCCAGTTGATTGAGCAGAATATGAAGGTTGAAGTACTGGCCAATGTTCGTGACGAGTACTTCTTTGAGACGGTTGACCCCGCAATTGCGGCTGAGAAGAAAATAAAGCCCCGCCGAGGGACCATTGTTGGCTTATCAGTAATCGGTTCTTTCGTCTTTATTTGTATGATGGTTCTGGTATTGGCGCTGTCGAGAGAACGCCGATAATGCTGTTATCTGTCGATATTACAGGCGGGCAATGCCACTTCCTGAATGAACCGGTTACAGGGCAGCTGGTACAGAGGGAAGAAAAGGGTCATTGCTTTATCCTGCATGGGCAGAATAAAAATCTGATGGACCGGTTCAAGGCAGTCGCGACCATATCAGATTTTAAGAAGTTTGTTGGGGATGAGTGTGCGTCTTTCGTTGCCCTATGCCTGAATAAAGATACAGGGGAACTGTATATCGGTCGTGAGTATTCAGGGACATGGCCGTTATATTATGTCATATCGGATGGGGTTGTTTACCTGTCTGATAATCTGTTTGAGTTATCGGCCTATGCTAAAGGGGTAGATGAGCGGAGCTGTTTTCAGTTCCTGTATTTTGAATATCCCAAGAACCCGTCCACCTATTTTGAGAACGTCAAGTCTGTACCTAATGGGGCTGTTGTTCGCATCACCGCAGATAACAAGTCAGAGACGGTTCAGGATAACTTCGAATTACCAAACGCCGTTATAAAGTCGTCAGAAGAGATGCTTGCGTCCCAATTGCGTGATGAAATCACAAAGGCGCATGAGCGGCGTATTGCAGAAAGTGGTAATGCAGTTTTCGTTTCCGGTGGATTGGATTCCCAGGTGATGTCCATTGCCTTGGTAAAGGATCTGAGGCTTCAGGATGTCAAAGGTCTGCATTTTTCCATTGAAGGGGCAGAAGAAACAGAGTGGCGGGATGCCCAGAAGGTTTGTGGCAGCCTGGGTATGGAGTTTGTGCACCACATTGTTGACCCCAATAAGGAAATAAACCTTCGGGAGTATCTTGCGCGTTCAAGTTCACCGTATCTGGGGTCTGTCTTTATTAGTGAATTGCTACAAAAGGCGACAAAATCTGGCGATGTTAACACAGTTTTTGCGGGGCAGGATACGCGTCTGCATACGCCAGCATTGTCACGTATAGATCTTATATATTGGTCCTTTTTTAGTAAGGGACGGCCATTTCATCATTTATTTTCTCCGATTGCAGCTTATGTGCGTGGGCAGAAAAAAAGCGGCGCGGCAAATAAGCGTCAAAGATTGTGGGGATTGGCGGCTGAACTGGACCGGCCGGGTCGTTTCCTGGCGAAAAGGTCTTTCCATGCCCATGATTTTGACTTTCTGCATGACGTTCAAGAATATGAGCAGGAACTGGACGAGATTGCCGAGAGTCTGATGCCGTCATTCTGCCATGAGCAGCGGGGGGTTTATAACCATCTGGTGCAGAAAAACTGGCGTCGGCAGTATTTATTCGACATTGAATATATGGTTGGCGTGTCCAGAACTAGCGGTATCAACTGCGAAATGCCGTTTTATGATCGTGACTTATCCAGATTTTCAGCACAGATACCGTTTTCAATAGCAACGCGCCATACATATGGCCGGGCATCGCATTCGTCTAAGAAAATTAAGGTCAATAAGTACCTGTTGCGCAAGGCCTATGAGGATGACCTTGATTTCGACCTTATCTATCGGGACAAGGCGGTTTGTAGAACGAATTATCTGTTCTTAAATGGGGGGCTGAAAGGGCCGCTGGAAGAATTACTGGCGGATGCGGAATTCTTTGAAAGTGACTTTGCTTTAAAATACAAGTTGCCCGACCTGCGCGATATTATTCGTGGGAAGCATGGAAAGTGGCGGCCAGAAGATAACAGTTTGGCGCAGACGGTCCTAAACCTGCTTTTCGTTCATCTGATTATGCGGCAAGTCGTTTCATTGTGAGAGGGGTAATCTTGTAATGGCTGGCCTCAATAAAATAATGACGTACGTTATATACGGTTTTCTCGCGTTCGTTGTTCTTTTGTCCTCTTTTGCCGATACGGTGTTTAGCGCGGCCAGTACGGCTTCTTATGCCGCCATTTTCTTGATCCTGGTTTTCATTTCTTATGCTTCGGGAGGGCGCTATAATAAATATGCCCTTCTTTATGTAATGTTCTTAATTACTGCAGCGGCGTGCTGTTATGCGCTGATATGGAATGGATTTGATCATTACATTCTGTATGTTTCGGCCCTTTTGGCATTGGTCGTTGTCTCTTTCGAACAGCAACATGGTGTGAATGTTGTCGAAAAAGCGCTGCGTGTTTTAATTCCCATTGTTTTATTGCTGGCGGTATTCGAATTCGTGACGGAGAGCTATTTATTCGTCTTGGAAAAAGAGGGATCCGTTCTGGACGAAAAGCTATTTGCGGGCGGGGGCGATTTATTCAGGGCCAAAGCGAGTTTTTATGGGCCTTTGACGCTAGGGAAGTTCTGTATTCTAGCGGCGATTATTACGCGCAAAAATAACGTGTTCCCGGTGTTATGTCTGTTGGCGTCTATCACAACACAGAGCAGAACCGCGATGGGGCTTTGTCTGGTTATTGTGCTGTATAACAGTCTTCATAATGACAATTTTAAAACAATATTGTTGAAGCTGGGAGGGCCAATACTGGCCTTCCTGTTGTTTTTTCCCGTCGAGCAGATTTCAATGGATCGTATCGCCAGTGGTGTTGATGTGACGGATAATACCAATGCCGCGCGCGCGTTTTATTGGATTACCTCTATTCAGTATTATCTGACTTACGACCTTCTCTATCTTATTTTTGGTAATTCTGGCGATTGGGCAAGTTATAGCGATGGGGCACCCACAGAAAGCGCCGTCATATATACCTTATTAGAAGGTGGCGCCTTTCTTCTGTTGTTATTGCTGATCCCACTGGTCCGGGCGGGACTGGACCGAGAGTTCTGGTTTTACGCTGTTTTGATCTTTATCGCCGGCAATGTGAATATGTTCTTCTATGGGCGGATGAGTTCATTCTTCTTTATGTATGTGTTGCTATCAGAATGGATGGCAAAGCGTGAAAGAGACAAAGTCGGATACACTGCTGCGGACAGGTCAAGGTGATTAAACAAATACGTTTATTACAGCGTTACAGTTTTTCGGCTTTGTCTTTTGGACTGTCGAAAAGTGCCGTGCTGCTTGGCCCCCTGCTGTTATCGAATGTTCTTACCGTATCAGATTACGGGCTTGTTGAAGGTGCTTTGGCCTATGCTGCAATAGGGGCTGTTTTATTAAATCTGGGGATTTCGTCAGCGATCCCGCAATTCCTTATTACGGAAGACAAAAAGCAGAATATAGCCGGTGTCTATATTCACTTAGGCGGGGTGTCTTTATTTCTCCTTGCAGTGAGTGTGGCTGCGCTGTTTTCAAATGTCGTGTTCGGCGGGCTTGTCTTGTTGCTAGTGCTGTATTCTTGTTTCCAGCGCGTTATGTCGGTTGAATATGCGGCAAAGTCACATCCGGTATTATCCAGTATGTCCGGGTCATATATGTTCTTTTTGCTGCTGCTTGCGGGGGCGTGGGGATATGGCGCCACCAACATGACGTTGACGAATGTCATTATCATTTTGGTGATTGGCCTGCCCGTTTTGCTTATCTGGTTGGGAATGCGACTGGATATTGGTTCGGTCCGCCAGCATAGCTGGAGTGTTCAGAAAACCGTTTATGCCTTTTCCGTGCCGAACCTGGTCCTGGGACTTTTTGTTCTGGCGTTTGTGTCATCAGTACGCTTGTTAGGGGTGCCGCTGTTTGGCGCGGGCCAATTGGGGGAATATGCCTTTTTCTTCCGTCTGGCTTCAATACCCGTGGTGCTATATCAGTTCCTTAATGTGATATGGTACCAACAGATTTATAGCGCAGAGCCAAGGCCGGCAGACCGCCTGTTCTGCCGCATTATTATTATTTCGTTGCTTGCTCTGGGTGTGGGGTATGCCCTGATCCCGGCAATATTATCAGGTTATGCTGTTTTGCTTGAGGGATATACCGCCCTCGTGCCTGATGATCTGTATTTATGGTCGTCCATATTTGCGTTTTTCTGGATTGCAATTGCGATGACTGAATTGCTGATTTACCGGGAGAAGCTTGCCCTTAAGACTTTTCTGATAGATGGTGGAATATTCTTGCTGCTCTTGGTGGGCTTCTTGATCTGGAGCATGTTCTTTAATGTTCAGGCTGATATTGTATCATTTGTTAAGGTCCATATTGTATCAGCAGGGTTGGTAACATTTGCGCATTGTGAGATTTTGAGAAGAGTGGGTGTCTATCTTAAAGGTTTTTTCGTCCTTAATATTCTGATATTTACCTTGGTTCTCATATTGATTGCGTTCTTTTGATACATCTACGTGTGTGAAATTCTTCTGGAGTGAGAAAATAACGTAATGACTATTCAGGCATTAGAAATATTACGAGAATCGATGAATCCGCGATTAAGCCTTCACGAGAAAAAGATACGCTTTTGTGGGCGGCATCCGTGGATGCGTAAGACAGCGTCATCAGAGCCTGTTTCCCGGAATATACCGCGGTCATCTGAGAGTGCAGCAAGCCCATATTTGGAAAAGGACCATGGGGACGATGCCTTACTGCAAAATGTTCGAGAAAAAGGATATGCAGCAGGTTTAAGAATTGCCGTTGATGCTGTTGACGAAATTTTGAATTATTGTCAGAGGCAGCAATTTAGTCCTAATCGTGATGCAGTTAGGAAAGTTCCATTTTCGTTGGAAAGTGATGATCCGTCATTGCGTGTGTTGTCCCTGATGAACCCGCATGAGAATAACGAAATTGTTAAAAGCTTGTCTGTAGATAAAACAATCCTGAGTGTTGTTGAAGGATATTTTAAATCCAGTCCTGTTTTACACAGTTCCCAGATTTGGGTGACATTACCTACGGCGGGTAAGCCTGAACATCACGATTACGGTTTCCACTATGATATTGATGCGTATGAAATGTTGAAGGTGTTTTTTTATTTGACAGAGGTAGATACGGAAAGCGGTCCACATGTGTTAATAGAAGCGACACACCGGGAAGGGACAGCTTATAAGTTCTTCAATAGAAGATTGTCTGATGAACAAGCTGCTGACCGATATGGCGATCGGGTAAAAAGCATGATGGGACGCAAAGGCGAAGGGTTTTTCGAGGATACCTTTGCCTATCATAAAGGTCAGTATCCAAAGCGTGCGCGGGTGATCCTGCAATTAGAATATGTAGTGGGCTAGAGAATAAATGCGTCGCGCGTTCAGCATATTCTTACATAATTTAATTACGCTATTTTGTCTACCATCCTGGAAGGGGTGGTTGCTAAGTTTATGTGGTCACAATATTGAGGGCAGTTTTAGGGCTGGGCCGTTTTTTTACTTTAAAGGCCAGATTACCTCTCAGGGAAAATCCCGGATAGGTGTTGGTAATGTTATTGCTTGCAATGAGGTGAGGTTGAAAGATGCCCGCATTGGGCATTTTAATGTCTTATCAGGTAATTTAAATTTGCTTCTTAAATCAGACGCATTGATTGGTAATTTTAATAAAATCAAGCGGGGACGGGTTTTTAAAAAAGAGGTGCCATCGACTTTGATCATGTCTGATTGGTCTCAGATTACAGGACACCATTATCTGGATCTTGCATGTAATATTTCCTTGGGCGCGAATGTGGTTGTAGGCGGCCGTTCTTCACAATTCTGGACTCACGGGTTTTGCCATTTGGATAAAGGTAAGCTACGTGTCATGGTGATGGGAGATATCGAGATTGGCGAAGGTTGCTATGTGGGTAGCGCTTGTTTGTTTAATCCCGGCGTGAAGATTGCCGACGAGGTAAATATTGGCGCTGGTGCGATTATATCTAAAGATATTAATGAACAAGGGTTGGTCACGGCAGCTCCCTTGGTTTCGCGCATGCTGTCGTTAGAGACGTTTTGTGAGAAATACGCGATTTCTGAGGAGGAACTTCGGCAGAAACTGCGCGTAACTAAATAGTCTGTTGATAGATATCTGACAGACTATTTATGGACTTGGCAAGCGTAAACTCATTATGAAAACGCTGCGCGGCATTTTCTGAAAATGTTTTATAGAGATTGGCATCTGTCATGAGCCGATTTATGGCACTCGCAATATCGTCGATCTGTCGTGGCTTGATGTTGTATCCAGTTTCCCCATCTACATTGACCCAGTCAACGCCGGACTGTTTGACCTTGGTGCCGATAATGGGCTTGCCAAAGCTCATAGCTTCGATTTGCACAACCCCAAAGGCTTCTGAACAACTGACGGATGGAAAACAGAACGCGTCACAGGCCTTGTAATAATTGCCAATTGAGCTGAAAGGGACTTTGCCTAGCAGGATGACCTTGTCCTGCACATTATGTTCCGTAATCAGGCTTTGCAGATTATCATGTTCAGGACCAATGCCGCCGATGAGGAAGACGATATCATCATTGACTTGCGTGGCCGCCTGGATGAGGGCATCAAAGCCCTTATAGGTGACCAATCGGCCAAGACTGAACATGATCTTTTTACCTGCATACGTTTTGCGAATGCTGGCAACTTCGTCATCATTAATGAGGAATTCGCGCGGGTTGATACCAATGGGGACAACTTCGGTCTTTTCCTGATGGTTTTGCAGATAAATGGATTCTGCCTTGAGTTTAGGTGAGGTCGTAATAATGGTTCTGGCACGGGCCAGCAGTCGGTCCTGTATGGGGTTATAGAGGCGTGCGATCCATTTTTTGAGGCCGGTAAGGTCTGCATCGCAATGCCAGTGCGCCACGATTTTAGCGTTGCCGCGAATAAAAAAGGCGGCAAGATTCGCCATGGGATTTGGTAGATGTATGTGAATAATGTCGTAATCAGGTGAAATTTTCCATAGGCGGTACAGCATACCGGGGCTGAAGGCTGTGGATAAGGCCTTGCCGTAGGTTTTTTGACGGTAAACCGTATAGCCTCTGTCACTCTCATTGGATGATGGTTGTAAATTCTCGTGATGGGAACAAAGCACATCGCAAGACACTGTGTCCGTATTTATTGCTTCACAGATGTCATAAACGACTTTTTCCAGCCCGCCAAAGAAGGGGGGGTAGTACTTGCTGACTTGTAGTATTTTCACGATATTCTGCTTATGGGTTGTAGTTTATATTTGTAGATTTCTTTTGTTTATATGGTGCATTAAGCATAACTATAAGAGTTGTGCAATATAGTATATAGACAGAAAGTTGTGCACTCTTATAATGCGGCCTACATATTCATATTTTTACCTGCGATGTGCCGGGGTAAAGACAATTTCTTGGTGAAGTAATGTTTAATGATAAGTCGATCTTGATTACCGGGGGGACCGGGTCTTTTGGTAAAAAATATACGAAAACAATATTAGAGCGCTACAAACCGCGCCGACTAATTATTTTTTCCCGTGATGAGTTGAAACAATATGAAATGCAGCAGGAATTTAATGACCCCTGCATGCGTTATTTTATTGGCGATGTCCGCGATGGGGAGCGGTTGATGCAGGCGATGCAGGGGGTGGACTATGTTATCCATGCAGCGGCGCTGAAGCAGGTGCCCGCGGCGGAATATAACCCGATGGAATGTATTAAAACCAATATCCATGGGGCGGAAAATGTCATCAAGGCGGCGGTGGCGAATAATGTGGATAAGGTCATTGCGCTGTCCACCGACAAGGCGGCCAACCCGATCAATCTATATGGGGCGACAAAGTTGGCGTCTGATAAGCTTTTTGTCGCGGCGAATAACACCGTGGGGGGGGCGCGCACACGCTTTTCCGTGGTGCGTTACGGCAATGTGGTGGGGTCACGCGGTTCTGTGGTGCCGTTTTTCAAAAAGCTGTTGGAAGACGGTGCGGACCATCTGCCGATCACCCATGAGGACATGACCCGTTTCTGGATTACCTTGCAGCAGGGTGTCGATTTCGTGCTGAAGAACTTCTCCCGCATGTATGGCGGCGAAATTTTTGTGCCTAAAATTCCGTCTGTACGGATTATGGATTTGGCGGCGGCCTATGCCCCGGGGATTCCGACAAAAATCATTGGTATCCGCCCGGGTGAGAAATTGCATGAGATCATGTGCCCTGCGGATGATTCACATTTGACCCTTGAATTCCCGGATCATTATGTGTTGTGCCCGACCATTACTTTTCAGGATCAGAATAGCAATTTTGCCAAGAACCGTTTGGGGGAAGATGGCAAGCCGGTGCCGCAGGGGTATGAGTATCATTCCGGGAATAATCCCCATTTTCTCACCATTGATGAAATTCGTGAATTTGATGTATTGGCATCGCAATGATCCCCTATGGCCGTCAGGATATCTCACAACAGGACATTGACGCGGTCGTTGATGTCCTGAAAAGTGACTTTTTGACGCAGGGACCACAGGTGCCGGCGTTTGAGGCTGCGGTGGCAAATTACTGCGGAGCAGCACATGCCTTTGCCATGAACAGTGCCACGTCGGCCTTGCATGTTGCCTGTCTGGCACTGGAGGTGGGGCCGGGGGATGTGGTGTGGACAAGCCCGGTGACTTTTGTTGCCTCGGCCAACGCGGCGCGTTATTGCGGTGCGGATGTGGATTTCGTTGATATCGACCCCGTGACCTATACCCTGAGCGCAGAAGCCCTGGCCCGGAAGCTGGCCACGACCAAAGCCCAAGGTGGGCGGTTGCCAAAAGTGGTGATTCCGGTGCATCTATGCGGGCAATCATGTGATATGGAAGCAATCGCCGCACTGGCCGAAGAGTATGGCTTTGCGATTATTGAAGATGCGGCCCATGCCATAGGCGGCACATATCAGGACCGACCGATTGGAAGCTGCGCCTATGCTGACATCGCCGTGTTCAGTTTTCATCCTGTGAAGATTATTACAACGGCCGAAGGGGGAATGGCCGTAACAAACCGTGATGATCTCGCGGCGCGCATGGCGTTACTGCGCAGCCACGGGGTGACGCGGGATGAGACGCTGATGACCAAGCCGTCCGAGGGGCCGTGGTATTACCAGCAAATTGAGTTGGGCTATAATTATCGTATGACGGAACTACAGGCGGCACTGGGGTCCAGCCAGATGGCGCGTTTGGGCCCGTTTGTGGCGGATCGCAACCGGCTGGCGGATCGGTATGATGATCTGTTGGCGGCCTTCCCGGTGATCACACCCAGACAAAGTCCGGCCTGTTATTCTGCACGGCATTTATATGTGATCTGCTTGAACCTAGATGAAATTACCGCAACACATCGTGAGGTTTTTGAAAGTTTGAGGTCGGCGGGGATTGGTGTGAACCTGCATTATATCCCTGTGCATCTGCAGCCGTATTATCAGGCGTTGGGCTTTAAGGAAGGTGATTTTCCGGTGGCGGAAGATTATTACCAGAAAGCGATAAGCATACCGTTGTTCCACCATATGACCGAGGCACAACAGGATCAGGTTGTGGATGCCCTGCATCAGGCCCTGCGATGAATATCGCCATTATTCCTGCACGCGGTGGCAGTAAGCGTATTCCGGGCAAGAATATCCGCGACTTTTGCGGCCAGCCCATGATCAAGTACAGTATTGATGCGGCTTTACGGACGACAGGTATCGACCGGGTGGTGGTCTCAACAGACGATGAGAAAATCGCGCAGGTAGCACGGGAGAGTGGCGCAGAGGTGCCGTTTATGCGCCCGGTAGACCTGTCAGATGATTATACGGGAACCGTGCCCGTGATACGCCATGCCATAGAGCAGATGCAGGCACAAGGGGAGAGTCCGGAATATGTTTGCTGCCTTTATGCGACGGCCCCGTTTGCGCAGTCAAAATATTTGGCAGAGGGCTTAGCCTTATTAGAGTCACAACAAGCATCATATGCTTTTTCTGTGACCAGCTTTCCATTTCCTGTTCAACGGGCCGTGCGGGTTAATGCACAAGGGCGTGTTGAAGCCTTATATCCTGAGCATCGCCAGACCCGATCACAAGAACTGGAAGAGGCGTATCACGATGCCGGGCAATTTTATTGGGGAACAGCGAAAGCCTTTTGTGATGAGCAGGAGCTGTTTGCGCCGCATTCTATCCCGGTGATCTTGCCCCGCCATTTTGTGCAGGATGTGGATACGCCCGAAGACTGGCAACGCGCGGAAGTTATGTACGAGGTTCTGCGCAAACAGGGCATGTTATCGTGAGCACTATAGTTTTCCGGGTGGATAGCAGCATTGATATGGGGACAGGCCATGTGATGCGCTGCCTGACGCTGGCGGCAGCATTGCGTGAGCGGGGGGCGATATGCCATTTTATCTGTCGTGATTTGCCGGGACATATTTCTGACATCATAGCAGATAAGGGATATGACACGCATATATTGCCGGCTGTCTCTATGCAAGACATCGCGGAAACAGCAGCAGATGAGGACGATTTGGGACATCAGCACTGGCTGGTGGCGGGGTGGCAACGCGATCAAGCGGAGACCGCCGATTGTCTGGAGAAAATCACAAGATATGGCCCCATTAAAGCGATTGTGGTTGACCATTACGGTATTGATGCCCGCTGGGAGGTGCCGTTCCGGGATCAGGGCTATGTGGTGATGGTCATTGATGACCTGAATGACCGGGCACATGCCTGCGACATTCTACTGGACCAGACAGCCCTAAAAGACCCGCATTTATATGCGGGGCTTGTTCCTGAAGACTGCCAGCTTTGTATCGGTGCCGATTATGCCTTGCTGCGCCCTGAGTTTGCCGAGTGGCGGGCAAAAAGTCTGGCGCGCCGGGAAGGGCTGCAACAGGTTGGGCATATTCTGGTTACCATGGGCGGAATGGATATTCACAATGCCACCGGATTGACGCTAGAGGCTTTGGAGCTATGTTCGCTGACGGCGGATGTGAAAGTGACGGTTATCATGGGGGCAAAATCGCCGCATTTGCAGCATGTGGAGGCGTACTGCCAACAATCATCGATGGCGATAGATTTGTGTGTTGGTGTGGATAATATGGCAGAGCTTATGTCCGCGGCCGATTTATGTATCGGTGCGGCGGGCAGTACATCGTGGGAGCGATGTGCCCTGGGCCTGCCGGCAATAAATCTGGTGCTGGCAGAGAATCAAAAGGCAGCTTGCGCATTACTGGAAAGTGCAGGGGCGGTGGTCAGTGCGGGGCCTGTTAGCGAGCTTGCCATGGAAAATCTTGCGCATGAGTATATTATGCTGCTGTTGAATGACATGACGGCATTGCGGAAAATGACGGCGGTTTCTGCCAGCCTTTGTAAAGGGGATGGCGCGGTCAAAATGACGGAAATAGTCATGGCGCAAATTGCCGGGACTTCGTAAGGGAGGCAATATGGGACAGCAACAAATATCGATTAACGGCCGGGCTATTGGTGCGGACCATGCGCCCTATATCATTGCGGAGCTGTCGGCCAACCATAATGGCGATTTTAACCGTGCGGTAGACATTCTACTGGCGGCGAAAAAGGCGGGGGTCGATGCCGTGAAGCTGCAATCCTATACGGCGGATACGATTACCATCCCGTCTGACGCGCCGGAGTTTCGTATTGAAGGCGGTCTGTGGGACGGAAAAAGCCTGTATAAGCTGTATGAATGGGCGCATATGCCGTGGGACTGGCACAAACCGCTGTTTGATAAGGCGCGGGCACTGGACCTGACCATCTTCAGTTCGCCCTTTGATTTTAGTGCCGTGGATATGCTGGAAGACCTGAACGCCCCGGCCTATAAAATTGCATCATTTGAGGCAGTGGATCTGCCATTGGTGCGCTATACGGCCGGAACGGGTAAGCCGATGATTATTTCCACCGGCATGACCAGTGAAGAGGAAATTGCCGAAGTCATCGCCGCCGCCCGCGATGGGGGATGCAAGGATCTGGTGATACTGCATTGCGTCAGTGCCTATCCCGCAGAACCAGAGGATTACAATCTGCGTATGTTACAGGACATCGCCCAAAAACATGATGTATTGGTCGGGTTGTCGGACCACACCATTGATAATGTGACGGCGGTGACCTCTGTGGCCTTGGGCGCGTGCCTGATTGAAAAGCATTTTACATTGGACCGTTCAGCGGGCGGTCCCGATGACAGTTTTTCTCTGGAGCCTTCAGAATTAGAGGAGCTGGTGACTGACAGTAAAACAGCCTGGCAGGCCTTGGGCCGGGTGAACTATGAACGCAGCGAAAAAGAGCGGGGCAATATCAAATTCCGCCGGTCGCTTTATATTGTTGAGGATGTAAAAAAGGGTGATGTGCTGACGTCTGAGAATATGCGCAGCATTCGTCCGGGTTACGGCTTGGCCCCCAGGCATTATGAGGCACTATTGGGGCGGAAAATGGTGGTGGATGCGGCGAAAGGCACGGCGCTGAGTTTCGAGATGGTGGAATAGGCCGCCCGACAAGACGGGGTGGTGGTTATGCCGGACATTATGAAGAACTAGCTTTTGCGGGGTTTGCGGGCGGCGTTCCAATAGCCAGACGTATATGTCAGTTCTTTATCGTAGTAAGGGGCCGACTTCAGGTATCCTAGCATCGCTTGCACATGGGCCCCTTCGGCGGCGATAAAGACGGCAGGCTTACCTTCAAGAACCTCGGCATTTTTCAGGCATTCCAGCAGGATGTTCTGTGAATTATCGTCATTGATGAGCCAGTGTAAATTCATATTGTCAGGGAGCGTCAGTTCCTGTTTGTCTTCTGCGGACGGCACGTGAATATAAATAGCTCCCCGTGCGGTTTGAGGTAACCTTTCCAGAGTGGCGGCTATCGCGGGTAAGGCGGTTATATCCCCCAGCAGCAGATGCCAATCGGCATTAAAGTCTTTATGTTTGACGGGGCCGGGACCTGCAATGCCGAGGAAATCACCTACCTTTGCGTTCTTGGCCCAATTGGTGCACAGACCCTCATGGCGGTTGACGACAAAATCCAGGGTCAGTAAATGCCAGTTTTTGTCAAAATGACGTATGGTATAGGAACGCATGTATTTCTTCATGCCAGAATGAGGGGCAAGCTCTGGCTTTTCCTGCCCGGGCCGCGGCACAATGACTTTCACATGAGCACTTTCCATGTCAGTGGGGAAGCTTGACAGTTCTTCGCCCATTAACACTATTCTGCGCATATGGGGGGCAAGGTCAATGACTTCATGCACCTGTGTCATTCGCATTTCCATTGTATTTACCTTTCGGAATTGACCTGACTTTACACAGCGTGAGAAATTCTGGATCACATATGTAAGAGTAGGTATTTTTGCGGGAGAGGCCCGTACTTTTGTTAAGGTAAATATGGGAAGTTATGCAGGAATTCAAGCGGGGGCAAACAGGTTTTTATATTGCTGGTCGCGATCAGTAGCCCAATGGTCCGCAAACAGGGCCAGTTCGACAATATCCTGAAATTCACCGTCCTTGAAGAAATGGCCGACACGATGGCCTTCTTCGACAAAACCGAAGCGCTTGTGCATTTTTATAACACCGGCATTGAATGTGAAGACTTCACAACAAAGCTTATGCAGGGACAATTCGTCAAAGGCATAGTTGAGCGCCAGATATTCCATCACGGCCCCACTGCCCTTGCGCACGTCGCCTTCGCCCAGATAGAAGGCCCAGTCGGCGCGGCGATGGACCGGGTCAATATCGTAAAAGCCCACCAGGCCGATGGGGCGGCCCTGATGTTGGAAAATGAAATAGGCGCGATTGTCAGCCTGCAAGGTGGCCTCAATCCAGCGGGCATGTTCGCCCGGTGTGATGACCCGGTCGTTATACATGTATTTGCGGACATTTTCCTGATTGCGCCAATCCAGCACCATCTGCTGGTCATCGCCGGTCAGGGGGCGCAGGGTGAAATCGATATATGTGTGATTTAAGGACATGCCTGATTTTTTAGCATAGATGGTTATATTGTTTTCTGTAAGAAAGAATAAAAGTCTATCATATTTTTCTATGTTTAGAAATTGGGGAAACTAAATGAGTGAACTTAAACGGACAGCATTAATTTATGATTACGATGGTACACTAGCCCGAGGAAATATTCAGGAGAACAGTTTTCTGCCAGCGTTGGACATTGATGTTACAGATTTTTGGGGCGAGGTAAAAAAATTAACCAAAGAAAATGATGCTGATGAAGTACTTGTGTACATGCAATTGATGCTAAAGAAGGCCAAAGAGAGAGATATTGCAGTCACAAAAGAGAAATTGCGGGAGCATGGGGAATCTTCAGAATTATTTGATGGGTTAATGGGACAGACATCTTGGTTTCAAAGGCTAAACGAGTTTGCTTGTGAGCGGGGCCTTGATCTGGAGCATTATATACTGTCGTCCGGAACGCAGGAAATGATCGAGGGCAGTAAAATTTGTAAGGAGTTTAAGAAGGTTTTTGCGTCCTGCTATATTTACAATGAGAAAGATGAAGCAGAGTGGCCTGGGCTTGCGATTAATTATACAACGAAAACACAGTTCCTGTTCCGTATCAATAAAGGCATTAATAATGCGTGGAATAATGATGATATCAATGTGTATATGCCCGAAAATGAGAGGCCAATCCCATTTTCGCGTATGATGTTCATCGGTGACGGGGATACTGATATTCCAGCGATGAAAATGACAACACATTATGGCGGTCATTCAATTGCGGTTTATGACCCTGAACGTGATACGCGTTCCTTAGGTAAGATCCATAGATTGATTTCGGATGGGCGAGTTAATTTTGTTGCTCCGGCCGATTATTCAGAAAACTCGCAGATGGAAATCTTAGTTAAGGGCATAATAGGTCGCATTGCTCGCGCAGAAGGATATCGGCCACAAGAACGTGAATAGCTTGAAAAATGGCGCACCCAACAGGACTAACTTCAAACCTTCTATTCTATTTTGATCGCTTGGAATAAAAAAATTACGTCCATATTACTCTGAAAGAAGATTTTCATTTTCTATTCTATAACTTTTGAAACAAAGGGAGATGTCATTGCGCGAAGTAAGGCACTGTAGTTGGGTATGAATTTTATCTCACTGCCAATTGGTAATTGTTGACTGCCCGCATTCAAAATAAGATGGTCGCTACTTGCGCCTATAATTTCCATACAATCAGGTGGTAGCAAGCCATTAGGGTCTATATCTTGTTCCCCAGCAGCTAATAAGGCCTGAGAAATAAGCCCGTTATCCTTGCTTGTTTTAACAGTTCCAAATGCTGTTTCTGCAATGTCGCCCCGGGGTTTCGATGGTTTTATTTTTACCTCTATCACTTCAGCGCTTAGAGTAATGGCATCAATGTGCAAACCCTCAATTGGTTCTCGGTTTAACGGGTCACAGCCAAGAAGAATGGCTTCACCTAACCGAAGATTGTTTATACGCCCTGTATCCACGTCACTAAGTGCCCAGCCAAGGTTACTAGAGTTACCACCAGAAATGGTTTCCATAACAAAGCCAAAGGTCGTATCGAGCGTATCTGCGAGAGTTGACAACTCATTCATATTGGTTGCATCAGGGGAAACCCCGCTGCGACAGGCTAAGTTTGTGCCGATGCCTTTAAATGCAATATTGGAGAATTTTAGTGTCTCACGCACCATGCTCTCCATATCACAAGGCATAATGCCTTCGCGTAAATCACCTAGTTCGACCATCAATATTACGCCATGAACGCGCTTTTGCTTCTGTGCTTCTGCGGATAGTGCGCCAATAACTTCAAGCTCGGTGTTATGACTGACGTCTGAATAGTGAACGACTTGTTTGGCTTGACTGAGCATGGGGGAGCGAATAAGTGAAATTTGAACCTTATCGTGTGCATGGCGCATCGACTTAATATTTTCAATGCGAGAGTCCCCGAGGGTACTGACACCTGCATGGAGCAATGCTTCTGCTATTTTTAATGACCCAAGTGTAGCCTTCGTAACACCAGTAACCGAAATATTTTTATCGGCCAAACGTTCGACTAATATACGCGCATTATCATGGATTTTATCTAGATTTATATCTAGCCGTGGGGCATTTATCATATTGCCACAGGTAGGTTTTTCCTTAGTCCAGGGAATGCGGATAAGACCATCCCTACAAGATGTTCGGAAGAGCGTGTTAAGGCATCAGTGGCAGGAATTTCAAGCTCCTCTTCATACTGTGTAATACAGGCGTCTATTTCATCTTCACTCATGAATTCGTGGTTGATTGTAAGGCCAATAACTTTCGTATCTGAAAAGGTCTCTATAAGCTTAATCTCATCAGATGGTTCTGGCATTGGCATGTGCTCAAAATCACAACGATGCGCTCGTTTGGGTGCATGTTGAAGCACCACGCCATTTGGACAGCTCCCTCTTAGAAGAAACGCAGAGCTAGAAAAAGCCGGATGACTGAGGGAGCTTTGCCCCTCAACAATAATTATATCTGGATTTTCGTTTTCAAAAGCTCGGACAACTTCTGCTTCTACCTCTCCTGCACAAAAATTAGATGCGATAGCATCAAGGGCAACGCCATAGCGGGCACCTTGAATTAATCCGGTTTGGCCAGTGCCGACCATCACCGCATTTATACCGTAATCCTCAAGGGCTTTGGTGAGTATGGTTGCCGTCGTACGTTTGCCAATGGCGCAATCCGTCCCAAGCACAGCAATGCGTGGGCAGGTAACTTCTTTAATGCGGCCAGTAAACACCCGCAATTCTTTTCTGCAACGAGGTTTTCGGATGTCAAGGATCGTAACATTATTTGCTTTGCTGGCCTCTATAAACTCCGGATCATCATTTAGAAACTCATGAAGACCATTTACAATATTTATTCCAAGGCTTATGGCCTTTAGCATAAGTGCACGTTCGTTATTTGATAACATCCCACTTACAGGGGCCACACCGTAGATAAGATAATCAGGGACTTCGCCAGCATGTGTAATAGCATCATCTAGGTCGCGATAAATCGGTATATCATTTATTATATCATCCAGAACCTCACCGGAATTCAGGCCAGCCTTGTCGCTGTCAATAACGGAAAGGATTTTGTATCGCTCGGAATAACGAACAAGTCCATTAGCGGTTTTCCCGTCTATACGACCAAAGTTTTTTTCGCAGTAAACAATAGCTGTGGGGTGCAGGGTTGGTCTGTCTTGAAGAAGTTTTTTGGGGAAATCGACATTAGGCATAGTATGTCCTTATTTTTGGTGCATTTTATAGTGATGCACAAACACAACGCCTTCCTACACAGCGTAAGGGGCGTATTAAAAGCCAGAATAGGCGCAAAAACTTAAAGTTAAACTTTGCTGAAAGAGGTGAGAATAAAGGGCGCTCTCACACATTGCCGTTAGCAGGCAGATATTTTCTCGGAAAATTATCTCAATAGAGGGCTTTTGCCAAACTCTGCACAGTTAGTAACAGGTATAATGTTACTAGTCAAATTTCGACAGCAGCCAGAGAGATGCAATGGGAGAGCGCCGCGTCGCTCTTGCCAAGATGTGTAAAACGAAAAATCGAAGATTTGTAGTACAGCACACATCTTGTGGTCATTCTTAAGTTTCTTTACGGAAAATGCTTTAGCACACGTCTTTCTTTTTTTAGTGCCGTTCAGACTCACTCACAACACAACACTATAAGCATGATCGGCCAGCGTGATGACCTGATCGTTATACATGTATTTGCGGACATTTTCCTGATTGCGCCAATCCAACACCATCTGCTGGTCATCGCCGGTCAGGGGACGGAGGGTAAAATCGGTATAAATATGATTTAAGGGCATGTCTGGTTATCACCAAGAGTTTATGTGTTCTATGTATGTCGGGCCATAGCAGAAACAACACTTTGTTTTTGAAGGTGGATTACCTTGAAGATCTACTTTAGGATTGTTTGTGAATGATAATCTTTTTTTATGATATGAGAGAATAGAGTGAAGCTTGGGTAGGGTATGGAAGGTGGCTATATACAATCCTTTCGCGCTCGCACAGCTTTTTTTATTTTACAGATATTCAATGTACCAAAAAAAAATCCTTTTTGTTGAAAACAAGTTCAAAACCCTATTCTGGGATGAAATTGCCAAACGTTTGATCGCGCAGGGGCATGATGTTCACTGGATTGTGCAGAACAGACTGTTTTATCCAAAGCATGGCACTGTCCATCAGATATTCTTGCCATCTGAACATGACCTGACAGTAGCGAACAATGCTATAGTAGGCGAGGACGTGTTCTTTCAACGGCTGTCGGCAATGGACCGCAGTGTTTATTTTTATAATAATACGGATCGCCATTATTCCTACTATCTGCAGAAAATTAGCGACATTCTGACGTATGTAGGCCCGGATTTTGTTTTTGGTGAAACAACCCTTTTTCATGAACTGATGACGGTTGAATTGTGCCGCCGACAGAATATTCTTTATCTGCACCCCACATCATGTCGTTATCCGTCGGGGCGTTTTTCATTTTATTTATATGATTCATTACAGCCTTATATAGAAAGGAAGGATTGTGTCATCGTCCGTGGGGATCAGCAGGTTGAGCATAATATTGTCTCCCGTCGTGTGCAGCCGGATTATATGGCCTCTGCTGTGAAGAAAAAAAAGTCATTTTCAGAGAAATATCGTTTTTATAAGAATCTGGGATTCTCGCTGTTATCCCGCTGGAGTGGAGAGCGATATAACACACCGTCTCTGCGACAAAAGATGGATATTGAAGGCCGGCTGAAAGTTTGGAAGCAACGGTGGGAAGAGGAACTGGCCTCTGCCAGCGATGACATTAAGGATTGGTCAAAGATACTTGTGGTGCCCCTACAAATGCAGCCGGAGGCGAATATTGATGTCTGGGGGCATCCCCATAATGACCAATTGAGTAATATTAAGACGTTATATTCAGGCTTGCCAGAGGGATGGTCACTGGCGATTAAGCCTAATCCTAAGGCTAAGTATGAATTGAGCGAAGCACTGATGGATTTCATCCGTGAAACAGACAATGTCTATGCTTTTTCTCATAACGAGGGAATGGAGGCGATTTTCAATAAGGCAGACGTTTTTTATTCGGTGTCCGGGACGGTGGCGATCGAGGCACTTATGGCGGGAAAGGCAGGATACTGTAGTGGGCTGCCCATTGTTAGCGTATTTAACCCGAATTTACATAGAGCACCGCAAGAAGTTGATGTGTCGCAGGCGGGGACTGACAAGAAGGCGGTTATGCTGGCCCCGGGGCAGGTTATCGCCTATTTGCGCACCAACAGTTATGCAGGGGTCATCGGTGATCCGATTACGGCTCCGTTTGTAGTTGAAGACGAAAACCTGGCCCAGGTGACGGCGGCCTTTGCCGATGTGGTTGCGGATAATAATTCGAACGCATGATAGTAAATGATTTGGGGGAAAGACGTTGAATTGTCCAGTTTGCAAAACAGCCATACGCGGCACAGAACCAACAGTTGGGAACTATACGGATATAGATTTCCGGCAATATGATAAGTATCGAATTTCTGACACTTTGGTGTGGTCATTGATGGAAAGATTGGGGGTTATCCCGAGAGACGTCGTTATGTCGCCAACGCTTGCGAAAGATGTCATTGCATGGCTCACGTATGATAATTCGGGAGTGTACTGTGAGGCTGGTTATGCGGAAGGGTTGGGGAAAAAGTCATATACACCTGTAAGAAGGATACGAAGACACATTTTGATGTCTGTAATTTATAGACTGTATTTTGGGATATTGGTCAACCGGATACTGCTGCAGGGCAATTGAAGGCTGTTATCGGGAACTCAATAGCGGGCTAAGATGCAAGACCAAAATGAGGATGCAGCGGGATAGTCCGGTCTAGCTAGCGTTATGGTCGTAAATAAATGGCGCACCCGAGAGGATTCGAACCTCTGGCCTCTGCCTTCGGAGGGCAGCGCTCTATCCAGCTGAGCTACGGGTGCCAAGGCCATATGGGGTTCCATGGGCTGAACCTGGCGGGGCAAGCGTAAAACAACTTGCCAACTGTCGTAGGTCATAACGATTTTTGCCGGATATTTCCACCTTTTATATCATGCTGTGGTAAAATAATCGGACCCTTGGCACAGGCCCTGGTTAATGCCATGCCCTGTCAGGGACTGAAACGGGTGAGGACTGCAGAAAGGGTCCTGTATGCGATTGTGGAAAATTCTGGAAATTGCCGCAGAGTGCGATAGCGTGACCGATGTGGAGCTGCGGTTGATTGAGGAGACGGAAATCCGCCTGAGCCGCGATGAGCTTCTGTCTATTTTGTCTGGTTATCAAATGGATCTAAAAGCCGCTTTACGCCATGAGATATGTACATTGGAACGCGGGAATTCATAGAGCAGTACTTTTGTTAAATCATTGATATCTGATATACTGTTTTCATGAGGAAACTGTGGACTACCCCCTTTGACGTTATGCCTATTATTCTGGCCGTGTTGTGTGTAGGCAGTGTAACGCAAATATCAATAGCCAGCTTTGCAGCGGAGGCGGCCTCTGCGTCAGAGAGTTCATTACAGCAGACAATTGAGGCGCGCCCCGATCTTTCGATGGGAGGGGTGAGTAAACCGCCGGAACGTCCGTTATTTGATGCGGCCGCCCCTGTACCTGTGTGGTCCCCCTTGCCGCCTAACTGGCTCTATGGGGATGACCGGGTTGAAGGCGTGCGCGATCCTTATGTTGTGCAAAGTCCTTATGTGGGGCAGGCGTCACGGGCGGGGAGGGTGGTGTCGTTATCGGTCATTACATCGTTATCTAATGTGTCCTTACCGGAGGACGGGGCTGTTTTGTCTGTTTATGGTCTATCGCAAGATCTGGACTATTGGGAAAATCAAAGATTAAGACGTTTAGACCCCAGTCTGCTGTGGCGGGAAATGCGGCTGCGCCCAAAATATTTTGGCATGGAAATATTATACAGATATTAGGCCGTGTGCTGGGAGGTGCAGGTCATAAGAAAGCGGCTCCGGGGGGGAGCCGCTTTCTTGTAACATTGGTGTTTGCTGCGCGTTATTCGCGATTGCCGAGCAGTTGCAGCAGGAACATGAACATATTCAGGAAGTCCAGATAAAGGCGCAGGGCCCCGAGGATGGACTTTTTCGTCATGACATCATTGCCATCACTTTCCAGATACATTTCTTTGATCTGTTGTGTGTCATAGGCTGTAAGCCCGGCAAAAATCAACACGCCGATCACAGAAATGGCAAACTGCATGGCACTGGAGGCGAGGAAGATATTGACGACACTGGCCACAATCAGGCCGATCAGTCCCATAATCAGGAAAGACCCCATGCCGGACAGGTTCTTCTTCGTTGTGTAGCCATAGAGGCTTAGGCCGCCAAAGGCAACGGCGGTAATGAAGAAGACCCGTGTGATGCTAACACCCGTATAAACCCGGAAAATATAAGCCAGCGACAGTCCCATCAGGCCAGCATAAATCCAAAAGGTGACCTGTGCGGCCTTGGCGCTCATATGATTAAGGCGTGCTGATAAGAAAAAGACAACACCCAGTGGGGCCAACATGACCACCCACTGCAGCGGTGTATTGAAAATAGCCGCCATCATGGCATCGCTTTGTGCAGTGGCAAAAGCAACCATGCCAGTCAGTAACATGGCAGAGGCCATGTAGTTATACACAGTTAGCATGTAGCTACGTAAGCCAGCATCGACTTCTGCTGCAGTGCGACCTGTGGAGAGTGTGGCGTACTGGGATTTGAAATCCTCTGCCATAGTGTTACATCCTCTTTCTTTGGATTAGAACAAAACTCATTCTTAAGTGATATTGGCATCTTAGGTCAGAAAATCAAGAGAAACCGATGGGTCTTTTCGTGACTTTATGATGAAATTTTGATGAATTCAGAACTGGTGGCGGGCTCTGATGTGGTCAAGCAGGCCGAGGCTACCCTGTTCGATAACATCATAGACCCTGTCAAAGCCATCTTCCGGCCCGTAATAGGGGTCGGGGACTTCTGAAATGCCATAAAGATGCGGGGCATGATTAAGAAGCAGATCAAGCCTTGTATGATGATCGGCAGAGCAGCGGGCCTGCATCTCTTCCAGATTGTCGCGGTCCATGGCTAAAATGTAATCGAAATCGGTAAAGTCCTGAGCTTCCAATTGGCGACTGCGGATGGGGGATAAATCAACACCACGGCGGCGGGCAACAGCCTGACTTCGTTTGTCGGGGGGGGCACCAATGTGAAAGCCGTGGGTGCCTGCGGAATCAATATAGATCGTCTTTCCCCAGCCTTCTTCCAGCCCGGCCTGGCGTACATGGTGCCGAAAGACAGCTTCTGCGGTCGGGGAACGACAAATATTTCCCATACAGACAAACAGTACTTTAATCATGTAATTTCCACAGTCATCGTTATTACTTTAGCGCGCGTATCATGGCCTAAGGCCTGCATAAAGTGAATAGGTAATTCATGGTTTTGCCTTCACATGATGTGCGCCGCATGAGAGAATAACTTGTGAGAAAAGAGTGACTCATTTGCATAATGACGTGACGCGGAACATGTACTGGAGCGGGCCGGACGTCAGGGTGGATAAGAAGAGTTGAGCCGTAGAATGAAGACCAGAGCTTTCAGGAATTTGAGGACAAGAGGGTGAGGTCAGGGGAACGTATCGTGATTCTGACAGGGGCAGGAATTTCTGCAGAATCAGGTCTTGAGACGTATCGCGATGGCGGCGGTTTGTGGGAAAAATATGACCTGATGGAATTAGCCACGCTCGAAGCTTTTGCCGCGCGTCCTGATGTTGTGCTGGATTTTTACAATATGCGCCGCCGTGCGGCAGAGAAGGCACAGCCGAATGCAGCCCATCTTGCGCTGGCCCGATTGGAGAGCGCATTTGACGGGCAGGTGGACATTATTACACAGAATGTGGATGGCCTGCATGAGGCGGCGGGGAGCCGCAACCTGTGGCACATGCATGGATGTTTGAATCAAATGCGATGCATGGCTTGTGGCGGGGTGCATGACTGGGCGGGCAACGCGACCCGGCAAGACAAATGCCCCACATGCGGTGAGATTGGGCGATTGCGGCCGCATATCGTTTGGTTTGGAGAGATGCCCCACCATATGCCGGAAATTCAGATGATGTTGGCCCAGTGCGATCTTTTTATTTCGATCGGAACATCGGGAACCGTGTACCCGGCAGCGGGGTTTGCGGCGGCCGTTCAAGAGCAGGGCCGGGCGCAAACAGTAGAGCTGAATTTGGAACCGTCACAGGGCAATTCCCCGTTCGATATACAATACTATGGCCCGGCAACGGAAATTGTTCCCCATTATGTCAATCAATTACTTCGTTCAGAGAGGGAGAAGCATGGATAAACTATCTGCAGAGGCCCTTGGGGCCGTACGGGAAATATTGCCTGCATGGACATTGTCTGATGATGGTCAGGCGTTGCAACGGTCATTTGTTTTTGATGATTTCATACAGGCCTTTGGTTTTATGACCCAGGTTGCGATGCAGGCAGAACGTATGGATCACCATCCTGAATGGTTTAACGTTTATAATAAAGTGGAGGTGACATTGCGCACTCATGACGCGGGTGGGGTGACGTTGCTGGACCAAGAAATGGCACAAATTATGGACAGGCTGGTTATGGATAAAGAGGCGACCTAAAAGGGGCATAAATGATGTCGATTTTTCGTTCTCAACCAAGTGACCCGCAGCCACAGAGTGATTCCAAGCGTCGAAAGGATGCAAAGACAGACGAGACACTTCTGGCACGTAGCCGTCGTTTCATTAACCCGCAGCAATGGGGGCGTAATGAACGTATCGTCAAGGCCGGGTTCGGACGCAAAGTACGCAAGTTGGCGGGACGATTGCCGTTCGCGAAAGATTTAGTCGCAGGCTATTATTGTGCGGTAGATCCAAAAACACCCTTTAAAGCCAAGGCCTTGTTAATGGGGGCGCTGGCATATTTTGTAATCCCTACCGATTTGATACCGGACTTTATGGCGGTCGTGGGTTACGGGGATGATTTGTCCGTATTGATGGCGACCATTGCTATGGTCCGCGAACACATGACACCAGACCATATGGAGCGGGCAGAAAAGTTCTTACGTGGTGACAGGCGCAGTTTGTCCGAATGACGCGGGCCATTTGGCTGATGTCATAAGAACGGGTGGCATAAGAACAGACACAGGGATTAGGATTTGTTGACCTGTTCGTCGGGGGGGACGGAGGTGCTGCGGCGCTGTTTGATGGCCTGTCGCCAGGCAATAAACAGGCTGGACCCGCAAATGATAATTGTCCCGATAATCGTATATTGATCGGGAATTTCAGCAAAGACGATATAGCCGGCCGCTGTTACGAAAATAAGCCGGGTGTAATCAAATGGGGAAACCACAGAGGCTTCGCCATAAGTGAAAGCCCGAACGATGCAATATTGCGTCATGGCCGATGAAAAGCCCAAAAAGATGAGCATGGCCAATGTGGGAATGTCCGGGGTTACCCAATAATAATATGTGGGTATGAGGGAAATCAGCAAAGGGCCTATACTGCCATAAATCATCAAGGTGGAGGTTTTATCAGTTTTTGTCAGTTTACGGGTCAGGATTGGTACGATGGCAGAACACATGACGCCGCCCACCATCATCAGCATAGCGGGGTGCATGTCATCACCGGGGCGTAAAATAATCAGCACGCCGATAAAGCCAACGAAGGTGGCCACAGAACGCGGTAGGCGTACTTTTTCCCCTAAAAATAAAGCCGCTAGCACTAACACATAAATAGGGCGTGAAAATTGTATGGACATGACCTGTACCAGCGGTAATTCCTTTAACGCGAGATACATGGTGACCATGGAGATGGAAATCATCAGCGTGCGAAATAGCAATTTTCCCGGTTGTTCTGTATGCAGGATGGTAAGTCCCTGTTGTCGTGACATGACGAGAACGATAAGCATGCTGATAATGCTGCGGAAGAATAGTGTCTCAAAACTGCCAACGCTTTGACTGGCGGTTTTGATGACCAAAAAAGAAAGGGTCATGCTGAGGCCCGCTGCCATAATGAAGCCAATACCCAAAAGATTATTCTGGGATTGTTTGGTGTCCTGCCGGGGAGCCGTTTTTTCAGTCATGGCCATCGTTAAGACCCGTCATGAGGCAGAATAGCCGCCTTTTCGCGCCGGGCATGTAAGGCTTCGCGGTGCGCCGCATAGATAGAACTCGCAAGAATGACCCCGGCACCAATAAAACTGTAGATATCCGGTTGTTCAGCAAACAGGACAAATCCGACGAGGGCGGCAAAGATCAGCCGGGTGAAATCTATGGGGATCACGGCGGAGGCATCGGCCTGCGATAAGGACTTACCGAGAAATGTTTGGGAAATAGCCGAAAAAGCCCCGACACCGCACAAAAGCAATAGCTGTTGCCAATTGGGCCAGTACCAGTGGTAAATGGCAATGGGAATAACAATGGGTAACATCATCACGAAGCCCTGTGCCGCAATAGTCTGGGGGTTTTCATCCCTGGCACTGAGCCTTTTCATTGTCAAAATAACCCCGGCAATGCTGACAGAGGCGAGAAGAGCTGCCATAACCCCGGCATTGATCGTATTGATACCAGGTCGCATCAAAATCAGCATGCCAATAAAACCGGTGATTACCGTAGCGATGCGCGGAAGATGTAATTTTTCCTTGAGGAACAGGGCTGCCCCTAACGTTGCAAATATTGGTGCCGCATAGCTATAGGCCACGGCATCGGTTAATGGTAAGGCCCCGACCGCATAAAACATGGAAAATACCGTGATGCAGGACATTAAGGCCCGCAGTGCAAAAAGGGGGAGGTTTGCGCGATGCTGAATGCGCAGGTGACGGCCGCGTAGTGCCGTGGGTAACAGAAAAAGAAGGCCGAAGGCCGTACGGTAAAAGGCCACCAGAAAGGGGTGCATATCAACGATAAGATAACGTGTGCATGTCCATATTCCCACAAAGGCGAGACAGGAAATCAGCATATAGACCGATGCCAGCAAGACATTATCGGGACGCGCGGTATTCTCTGCCTGTGGTGCCATCTGAAATCCGGTGGTTTCGTAGGTTTTACAGATATCCATACACCCGTTGTCAGGGGAAGGAAACAAATAAGGCAAAGGCCATCAAAGAATTAAGAAGGACCTGTTTATGTGGCGATGTGACGTAACGCAGGGATTTGGCGCAATGGAAGCGTCGGGCGCCCATCATTACATGCGTGCTGTTATCATAAGTAAAGCCCCCGGCGATGCGGGGGCTTTTTGTAGGGATATCGGTTAGGTATTACTGCTGGAATACCGCCTTTGTCGTGGCATCACTGACAACCCCTGAGCCGGAACTTGGGAATTGTGATGTATCCTTTTGATATTGGTCAGCATAAGGCCCAAATGGAAGGCCTTGACCATCAAGGGCAATTGCCTGATTTGTCGCCGCATTGGCGGCAGGGGTATAGTCCGCACGAGCGTTGTCAACAGCTGTCGTGATCGCTGCGGTGATCATGTCAGCAAAGATATTGCCCGAACCACCCGAAGTTTGGTGGAAAAAGGCTTCTTCATCCTGCCATAGCAGCTGGCCTGTTTTGCCATCGCGTAGAGAATAGATAAAGTGGACGTTGATCCCAGATGAAACTAAGGCATATTTTGCTGTCCAATCGAGAATTTCCACATAAAACACGGTGTCTGCGCCAAATAGCGATGCCACATCCGATGGATTTGCTGTGTGCACCAGCATTGGGTCTGCGAGGCCATCGCTTTCCATCAGATGCTTGACCATATAGTTCGGGAACACGTAGTAGCCACGTTCCGCCAGAGGCTGAGACAGCGTTGATAGGAATAGGTCAGCGGCCAGTGCTTCTGTTGAGTGATTGATCACAGGAACAATCACGACAGATCTTGGGTTTGCTTCACGGAAAGCTGTGTAGTCTTTGCTTTCTTTTGTACTGGCACATGCAGAAATCGTCACTGTAATGGCCAGGGCGATAAGAAGTTTGATAGATTTTGTCATCGTCTGATCTCCTTGAGCTTACAGGGTATCTGCCTGGGCAGATTGTTTTGGTGAAAGACGTGTGATGACTTTTTCCATCAGATATGCAGATTCAGGCCATGCATTTTTTTCTTTCTGGAAGTAAAGGATGGCTTTATTTGCATCGCCCTGTTGCAGCAGGATATAGCCGTATTCAGCATAAAGGCCAGGTGGAACACTTCCTTTTTCTTCTGCCTTTGTAAGGTTCTTTTCCAGTGATTGGGCGAATTCGTTCAAATCGCCATCATAATAGTAATCCAGAAGGTCCTGGTTATAGTTCCCCCATTCATACTTGGTGTTTTTCATACAGGCGGACAGGCTGAAAACTAGCCCAATCATCGCTGTAATTTTGATAAATCTACTATTCATTAGATTGGTATCCCCCTAATTTATGTAAGGTTATTTTGTTGGTATCGTACTGAGATCAATTTCTTTACGTGTGCCGTTCTCGATAAAGATTGTGCGTTCATAAATAACGCTGCCGGCATTCATAATACTTATGTCGTGACTGCCTTTAGCCACGGGTATAATATGGCGTTCAGCAGTAACGGCCCCGATGTTTTGGCCGTCCAAAAGCAGGGTGCTGCCTTCAGGTGCGTTCATGATTGAAATTTCAGGGGTATCAGTGCCACGGGTGTTGTAATGCTTGGGCATGCTGCCGCATGCTGCAAGGACAAGACACATGGTCAGAGCTAGAACTCTTAACATTGTTGTTCTCCGTCTTCTAAATCAGATTATTGTGGCGTTGTGACAAACAGACCTTCAGGGCGGCCGTTTTCGAGTGTACCGGTTGTTAATCGAGTGACGGCACCTTCGTTAAGTTCACTATCGCCAAAGAGGGAGACTACTTCCAGCTCACCTACTTTCTCAGGTGGTAAAGCGATATTAAAGCCTGTTTGTCCGCTTTGGATGGTTTCACCAGCTTTCATAACGGTGAGTTTGTCGCCGACTTGCAAGCCTTGGGTTTTGCCACCAGAGATAAAGACGGTCTTGTCGCTTACTTTCAGAATGTCCGTTTTCCATGTGCGTCCGGATAAGGTGTTGATCAGTTCTTCGATCACATCTTCAATAGCAAGGGAGAGGACCTTGTCGCTGAGGGTGGCGTTATACTTAGAGGAGCTACCCATACCCAGCACTGTACTTGTTTCGGTATTAGCTTCGCCCTGCCCGGTGGCAGAGTGAAATACATGACCGGTTTTGACGTCCACAAGGCGGATGGCAACCTTCGCATGGGCCCGCTGGATTTTCTTTTTATTGAAAAGGCCGCGTTTGCCATCTGTTGTGCGGCCAAATTCGACAACAGAGCCAAGGATCAGTGTATCAGCACCGATTAGATTACTGTCGGCGGCTTGGCCAGAGACATTCTGTTCTCTTTGGATCTTCACAAGATCGGGTCGTTCAAAGACCATAAATTTGCCGCTTTGGATTAGGTAGGTGGATAAGATATCCGCGGCCTGTTTGCCAAGAGGGTCAAGATCCTGATCGCGCAGCAAGCTTTTGCCGTAAACGGTTTCGTTGGTGAAACGGCCGAGCGCGAGTTTGAGTTTGAGCTTTTTTTGTGCCTGTGCTGAGGATGCTTGTGCTAGTGCAGCAGTTGTATCAAGGGCAAGCGTAGGTGTGGTAATAGCCGCAGAAGATAAAAGAACAGCGGCAGTACAGAGAATGCGAGAGTGCTTAGAGCGTAAAAGCATAATCCCCCCAATTAGATTACGATTAAAAAATATGACGCTGCATCATGGATAAGTTTATGACGTAATGTCAATTAAAAAAGTCGTGTTTGCAAGTGTGTTAGCGGGCTCTCAGGGCATAAAAAAAAGCCCCCGGAAGGTCGGGGGCTTCTTTTACGGATGAAGTTGTGGCGGGCTGTTGCCGTGGAGATTATAGCCCTTCTGCGATGGTGAAATCAGCTTCGGTGCGTTCTTTGACATCCTCAACGGTGACATCAGGTGCCAACTGGATCAATGTCAGGCGGCCCTCCTTAATTTCAAAAACACCCACATCACTGATAATCATGTCGACAACCCCCTGACCCGTGAGCGGCAGGTCACATGCTTTCAGTAATTTGGGCGACCCATCACGGGCATTGTGATCCATGATGACGACCACGCGCTTCACACCGGCAACCAGGTCCATTGCCCCGCCCATGCCTTTTACCATTTTGCCGGGGATCATCCAGTTTGCTAAATCACCATTCTGGGCGACCTGCATCGCCCCAAGAATTGAGAGGTCGATGTGACCACCGCGCACCATGCCAAAACTATCTGCGGATGAAAAATAGCTGGTTTGCGGGAGTTCAGTGATAGTTTGCTTTCCGGCATTAATCAGATCAGGATCTTCTTCACCTTCATAGGGGAACGGGCCCATACCCAACATGCCGTTTTCACTTTGCAGCGTGACATGCATACCTTCCGGAATAAAATTTGCCACCAAGGTGGGGATCCCGATTCCCAGATTGACATAAAATCCATCACGGAGCTCTTGTGCGGCGCGTTCGGCCATTTGTTCGCGTGTCCAAGCCATATGCTGTGCTCCCCTTATGCGTCTGCAGTTGCCGGGCGTGGCCGGGTCGTGCGTTGTTCGATGCGCTTTTCGTGTTGACCGACAATAATGCGTTGCACGAAGATGCCGGGGGTATGGATATGGTCCGGGTCAAGAACACCGGGTTCCACCAGTTCTTCAACCTCGGCCACGGTGACTTTGCCGGCGGTTGCCATCATCGGGTTAAAATTACGGGCGGTTTTACGGTAAATAAGATTACCTTCCGTATCGCCTTTCCATGCTTTGACCAGCGAAACATCGGCTACAAGGCCAGTTTCCATGATATAGGTTTCGCCATTGAAATCTTTATGTTCTTTTCCTTCGGCGACCAACGTACCGACGCCAGTTTTTGTATAAAATGCAGGAATTCCTGCACCACCCGCGCGACAACGTTCGGCCAACGTGCCCTGGGGATTGAATTCAAGCTCCAGTTCCCCGCTGAGATACTGGCGTTCGAATTCTTTATTTTCGCCCACATAAGAGGAAATCATTTTTTTAATTTGGCGTGTCTGTAGCAATAACCCCAGACCCCAGTCATCAACCCCGGCATTATTTGAAATAGCCGTGATGCCTGTTGTGCCTGAATCATGCAGTGCCATAATCAGGTTTTCCGGTATGCCGCACAGGCCAAAGCCCCCGGCCATAATGGTCATGTCATCAAATAACAGACCTTCCAGTGCAGATGCGGCATCTGTGAAGACCTTTTGCATGATTCTCTACTCCTCAAAATTCTGGTGGTCTGATGTGGAAAAGGCGGGCACTGTGATGTACAGTCTTTTTGTTATGCCCCATGAGATTTATTGCAGCCCATATTTATGACCACTGTTCAGACGTAATTATTTGCAGTGCAGCAAATTACGAGGGCTTTGTCAATAAGGCCTTGTGGGGTGTTGTAGATATTATGATTTATATAATGTGCGCCGCAATAAATTTGGCGGTGGGACAAAGGGCATGATGCGCGGTTATTTTGGTATTGGGATTGAACGTGTTCATAAAGGGCGTAATTTAGGAAACCTTTTTCGTACGGCCCATGGTTTCGGGGCCTCTTTCGTTTTTACAATCGAGGCGGATTATAAAGCGGAACATGCAAAAATAGACACCAGTCAGGCGCAAGACAATATCCCCCTTTATCATTACCAGTCGATTGATGAAATGACTTTACCGCAAGGTTGTCAGGTGGTGGGCGTGGAATTGACAGATAGTTCGGTTGAGCTGCCCAGTTTTCGGCATCCGCGTTCTGCTATTTATATTCTGGGGTCGGAATGGTATGGCCTGACCGAGGAGACGCAAGCACGATGCGATCATATGATCCAAATTCCGACAAAATTCTCTCTTAATGTGGCAACTGCCGGCGCGATTATTATGTATGACAGGATGTGTAGTATGGGTCGTTTTGCCGAAAGGCCGGTAAAGCCCGGCGGGCCGACAGAAATTCTGCCACCTCATGTGCAGGGAGATCCGATCCGCCGAAAGAAATGGCCTTAAAAAGGCGGGTCTCTCTCTTGTTCGTGGAGGGGTGGTTTGTTAGTGTGGCGCGGGGCCAGGGATATGTTGAAGGATGTAGAAGAGATGCGGCGAAAGCATTTGGGACAGGCAAATAAAGGGATTGTTAGCAGCACCATGATGCAGATGGACATTTGTTTGAAGAACAATGTCATGAAATTAGTCGTTATGACGTTGTTGATATGCGTTGGCGGTATGACGTTAGCAAATAGTCCTGCCCGGGCAGATGCCCGACAGTTATTAGGGAGCTATCGGGACTGGGATGCTTTTTTACTTAAAAAACAGAACAACGAAAAAATCTGTTATATGATTTCCGTGCCAAAGGATACGCACCCCAAAAATGTCCGGCGCGGAGATATATACATTACTGTAAAACATCGCCCGAGAACCAAAGTGAAGAATGAAATTAATGTGGTGGTCGGGTATCCATTCAAGAAAAACAGTACTTCTAAAGTCGTGATTGATAAGCGGTCCTACACATTATTTACGTCGGGTGATGGGGCGTGGGCCTATGATGCGAAACAGGATACCGCGATGGCGGCGGCAATGAAGCGGGGGAATGTACTGTATGTGCATGGCGTATCAAGCCGGGGAACCAAGACAAAGGATAAATATAGTTTGTCAGGATTTACAGCTGCACACAATGCGATTACAAAGGCCTGCAGATAATAGACAGGTCGTAAACAGGTCGTACGTAATGATCGCGGCGTTATGCACGGTCGTGTCCTTGTGAATAAGACCCTTGATAGGGTGGTGGAAGCATGCAGACAACAGCATTAGGGAAAGAGCCGATAGTGGTTGCCCGCCCTTTACAGGGGGCGACACGTTCGCTTGTGGGATTGAGCAGAGATGAAATCGGCGAACGACTGAAAGCGATTGGCGTTGCGGATAAGCAGATAAAAATGCGCGTCCAGCAGGTATGGCACTGGATGTATCACCGTGGTGTCCAGAGCTTTGAAGAGATGAGCAACGTGTCCAAGGACCTGCGGGAAAAGCTGATTGCGCATTACGAAATCGGTCGCCCGGAAATTATCGAATCCCTGTTATCAGAAGATGGCACGCGTAAATGGTTGATGCGTTTTCCCGATGGGCAGGATGTGGAGACGGTTTTCATTCCCGATGACGACAGGGGGACCCTATGTGTTTCATCACAAGTGGGGTGCACGCTGACCTGTAAGTTTTGTCATACCGGTACCCAAAACCTGGTGCGTAACCTGACGCCACAGGAAATCGTCATGCAGGTGTTGGTGGCGCGCGATACATTGGGGGAATGGCCCAGCCCCATTGAAGGACGGTTGCTGACCAATATTGTGCTCATGGGTATGGGGGAGCCTTTATATAATTTTGATAATGTGAAGACCGCCATGCAGGTGTTAATGGATGAACAGGGTATTTCCTTGTCCCGTCGCCGGATCACATTATCCACATCCGGGGTGGTGCCGGAAATGAAGCGTTGTGGCGAGGAGCTGGGGGTTAATCTGGCGATTTCCCTGCATGCGGTGGACAATAAGACCCGCAGTGACATCATGCCCATTAATAACAAATATCCGCTGGAGGAATTATTGGCGGCGTGCCGGGATTATCCGGGGGCCAGCAATGCCCGGCGCATCACCTTTGAATATATTATGTTAAAAGGCATCAACGATTCAGACGAGGACGCGCGTGAGTTAGTGCGCCTGCTGCGCCAGTATAATATTCCCGCGAAGGTGAACCTGATCCCCTTTAACCCGTGGCCCGGGTCCGGTTATGAACGGTCGAGCAATAACCGGGTGCGGCGTTTTTCGGATATTATTTTTGAAGCGGGGATTTCCGCGCCCATCCGGGCGACACGCGGGCAGGATATCCTGGCGGCCTGCGGGCAGTTGAAGTCTGAAAGTCAGAAAAAGCGCAAGAGTGAAATTCTGGCGGAAGAGAAACGCGGATCTGTTTCCTGAAGATCATAGAGCAGCTGAAATGGTAATCGTCTTTACAGGTCAAAAAAGACCTGTGTAAGATATTTTTAAGGGCCTGATGATACTTAGAGGCAACCTTAACATAGCTGGACCTGTCCCTGTGAATGTAGAAAATACCCCTGCTGCGGAAGATAAACCATTTGCCCTTGTGGCGATGGATGATAATGACTGGTTCACGCCGTGGATGAACAGACAACAGATTTTGTCACGTTTGGGGGCGATGGGATGGCCTGTACTTTATAGCACCGGGGCTTTTACCGTCTGGGAGCGCAAGACAGCGAACTGGCAACAAGCCAATCATTACCCGGACGTTGTGTCGGCGGATAATGTGTTGGTCGAAAAGCGTGGGCGGCGTTTTTGTATTTGGCCGGGTAAAGGGTTTTTACATCGTCTTGCTGTGGGGTTCCATGCCCGCTTTCTGAAGCGGTCACTGCAACAGGGGCATGATAAGCCGTTGCTGTTTTATTGTTATAATCCGCAATTTGCAGATTATCTGGATGCCCTTCGGCCAGTCCGTACGGTTTTTCACATCCGTGATTATTATTTGAAAGCAGAGACGAAGATACCGGTCAAAGACCGTTTTGAGACATTATGTAACCGGGCAGATCTTATTATTGCCTCCGGGGCGGATATGGCGCGGGGTGTGCCGGACAAAGACCAACATAAGTTGCATATTATTCCAAACGGTGCGGATGCAGCGGCGTTTCAGGCAGCGTTACAATTACCGGAACCGGATGATTTAAAAGAAATCCCTCATCCCCGTATTGGTTATGTTGGCAATGTCAGTAAAAAATTTGATGTGGATTTATTGGATCAGTTGAGCGCGATGCGCCCGGACTGGCATTTTGTTATTGTCGGGGAGCTGATATTGGAGGGCGATGATTTGGCGTTATGGCAGAAATGTGTAGCCCGTTCCAATGTCCATTTTCTTAATTTCAAACAGACCGCAGAAGTACCAGCGTATGTCGCGCATATGGATGTGAATGCCATGTTCTACCGTGTTCGCGGCGGGTGGTGGGAATTTGGTTACCCTTTAAAAATGCATGAATATCTGGCGACAGGACACCCGGTTGTCAGTACGGAATTGCCGGCCATTCGTGAATTTGAGCGTGTTATTGATATTGTGCATGGCCCGGAAGAATGCATGAGCGCAATTGAGCGGGCCGTGGCAGGAAGGGGTAAGGGCAGCAGGGAAGAACGTCAGGCTGTCGCGTTTGCCAATACCTGGGACCAGCGCTGCCAGCAGATAGATGAGCTGTTGCAGGGGTTAGCGGTCCAGCCTGAGGGCGCGGAATAAATCGCGATAAGATGTGACCATTCTTTCGATGGAAAATTCTTTGCGGACGAAATGTTTTAAATTTTCGGCTTTGTTCTGGCGCGTCTGCGGGTGTGCAATGAGATGGCCAAGTGCTGTTGTCAGGGACTCAATGTCGTCAGCGGGGACCAGTGTTCCATAGTGGTCATCGGCTATAATTTCAGGGATGCCTCCAACGCGGGTTGCCAATAGGGGGGTTCCCATAAAGGCGGCTTCCAGAATAACATTGGGCAGGCCTTCGGATCGTGAGGGGGCCAGACATAATGTCGCTGCGTGTAAGACAGTAGGGATATGATCAGAATCTAGTTGCCCTATTAAATGTACGCGATCCTTTAGTTTGTATTGGTCTATTAATGCAGCAAGAGCCGGGCGTTCATCACCTTCGCCAATGATGACATAATGAAGATCGGGCGCGTGATATTGGGTATTATGAAAAGCCTGAATAGCCAGATCGAATCCTTTTACCGGGTGTAATCTGCCGATGGAAACGATGAAGCTTTGGGGAAGTTCAAATGGAAGCGCGTCCCTGGTTTGGGGGGGTGTCAGCGCAACGCCATTGTGAATGGTTGTAATCTGCGGGATGTCCTGAAAAATTGTGCGGGCATGGTGAGCAAGTCCTTTGCTGACTGCGGTGAGGGCCACAGCGCCATGCGCCAGTTTGTATAAGGTTTTCTGGACGCCAGAGGGTAAATCATGAAAATAATAGATCTCGCTTCCATGCAGAACACAGATGTAACGCAGCCCACAAAATTTGGATAACCAGTAAAAATACATATGACGGGCATGTAGATAGGTGACAATGTAATCGATGCGATGTTTACGACAAAAAAAGTAAAGGCGCAGTGTCACGATAATAAATTTAGGCAGCCACATGATATACCGCCATAAGACATTGGCTTTCCCGGTATTGGTGGGTAGCCTGATCGAAAGGCAGGGTTGAGCGGTGTCTGTTTCTTCATGCCCCCAAAGCCCGGCATCCATATCTGCATTAATATAAAAACTGTGCATGTCATCAATGGCATCCATGTTTTTGGCCAATCGGGTTGTGGCCATGGTGATGCCTTCTGAAATGCGTTCGGGGTGGCCGGTGAGTGTAAAGAGAATATTCATGAGGCAGGTTTCTTAATAAATTTAGCCGTTATGAAATCAAGTGTCGCTTGTTCACCGCTATTGGGACGACCGGAAAGGGACCACAGGGCCAGAAGAACAAATCCGTAGAGCAATGCCCCCAGTAAAATTAATCCCAACAATATGAGAAGCTGTTCAACAGATGTGAGCGTCGTGGGTAATTGCTGCATAATATAATCCAGCCCAAACCACATTGCCCCCGTGGCTACAGCCTGCCGCCATATCGTGGAAAAAAGTCCAGTGAGAGGTAAGGGTAGTATCATTTTACATAAGGTAATACCAATCACGGTGCCCACAACATTGCTGATGACCAAAGCCCAGGCCACGCCGAGAATATCGAAATAATACATACCAAGGAAAAGTAATGGCAGGCGGAGGGCCGTATTTAACATGACGTGCAGTGTGCCGAATTTGGGCTGTCCACAGGCAACATATAAAGAAGAGACATGACCCAGCGATACACGAATGGCGCCGCCAATGGCCAGAACTTGGATCAGCGGGATGGTGTCCAGCCAGTTTTGTCCCAAGACCACGGGCACCAAGAGAGGGGCTGTGACCAAAATACCAATAGAGGCCGGGAACGCCAGAATGGTTATTACCCCTACGGCCTTGAGATACATGTTAATTAATGTTTGGTGGTCATGACCGATCTTTGACAGGCCCGGCAGCATGGCCCGTGACATAGGGTGAATAAGTTCGGTGGTGGGAAGGTTAGAGATTTCATAGCTGACATTGTAGACACCGAGTTTTGCCGTATTGGTGTATTTACCGATCAAAAACTGGTCTGTGCGGTCCGCCAGATAAACAATGATATTGCTTATCCATAACCATGTGGAAAAACCAAAAATTGATTTTGCATGCTTTAGGCCGAATGTTGGACGATAGTGGTGCATCACATAGCCCAAAAGGAATTGCGTAACCTGATTGGCGGTAATCCCGATGACCAGTGCCCAATAGCTTCGCAAATAAAAAGCGGCGGCGATGGTGACGACAAAACGAATAATTTTCGGAAAAAGTAAATAACGAAATTCTTGTTTAAAATTCATGTCCTTGCGGAAATGGACAACGCCAATATTCTGAAATCCGTTTAGGAATGTCAGTCCGGCTAAGCAGAATAATATTTCTGTCAGACGTTCATCATTAAAAAATAACGCAATCTGGTAGGAACATAGAGCTAATATGATCGCTACCGCGCCACCGCGTATCACCGCCAAGGTCCAGGCGGTATTGAAATGGTCATCTGTTGTTTGCTGATTTTGGATGAGGGCAGTATCAAACCGGAATTCTGTCATGATAACGAGGAAACCGGCAATGATGGTTGCCAGTGCGACCAGACCAAAGTCTTCGGGAAATAACAGGCGGGCCAATATCAATGTGCTGATTGTGCCAATGCCCCGTTCGAGGAATTTGAGCAGGATCATCCACAATGCACCGCTGGTGATGGATTGACCGAGTGATTTGGTCTGTTCTGACATTTTGTTCTAACCAGTTATTTTTCACTACTTTATGCCAGCATCATGCCGGGCACAAAGGGGAAGATCGCTTTTGCCGGACAGAATTGCACAGTAGTCGTTAAGTCATTCTGAAGTTTTTATGAAAAAGCTCAGCTCTGTGTCAAAAAAACAGCAGCAAAGACCATAAAAAAACATAAATGCAATTTTAGGCAGGTCGCAGCGTATTGTACGCTTGCGGGTGATGCTATTCCGCTTGCGCCGCAAAGGCTTTTGCCTATACTGCGCGCAACGTTTAGACATGCTCAAGTGATGAAGGAAGCGTCCCATGGGTGATAAAATCAATAAAGTGGTTCTGGCCTATTCCGGTGGTCTGGATACATCAATTATTCTGAAATGGCTGGAAGAAACATATAATTGTGAAGTGGTGACCTTTACAGCGGACCTGGGCCAGGGTGAAGAACTGGAGCCAGCCCGCCAGAAGGCCGAAATGTTCGGGGTGAAGGAAATCTTCATTGAAGACCTGCGTGAAGAATTTGTCCGCGATTATGTCTTCCCGATGTTCCGCGCCAATGCCCAATATGAGGGGGTTTACCTGCTGGGTACCGCGATTGCCCGCCCTTTGATCGCCAAACGCCAGATTGAAATTGCCAAAGCTGTGGGGGCCGATGCAGTGTGCCACGGGGCGACCGGTAAAGGGAACGATCAGGTGCGGTTTGAATTGGGTTATTATGGCCTGAACCCGGAGATCAAAGTGATTGCCCCATGGCGCGAATGGGACCTTAATTCCCGTGCCAAGCTGATTGCCTATGCCGAAGAGCATGGTATTCCTATTGCCAAGGACAAGCGCGGCGAAGCCCCGTTTTCTGTGGATGCCAACCTGCTGCATACCTCGTCCGAAGGGAAGGCGCTGGAAGATCCATGGGCGGAATGTCCGGAATATGTGTATCAGCGCACAGTATCGCCCGAGGACGCCCCAGACGAGCCGACCTATATTGAAATAGAATTCAAAAAAGGTGATCCGGTTGCTATTAATGGTGAGGCCATGTCGCCGGCAACGTTGCTGGCGGCCCTCAATGAATATGGCCGGGCCAATGGTATTGGGCGTCTGGACCTTCTGGAAAATCGTTTCGTCGGCATGAAATCCCGGGGTATTTATGAAACACCAGGCGGCACCATTTTGCTGACGGCCCACCGTGGTATTGAGCAGGCCACGCTGGACCGCGGGGCTATGCATCTGAAAGATGAAGTGATGCCACGCTATGCCGAGCTGATTTATAATGGGTTCTGGTTCTCACCAGAACGGGAGATGCTGCAAGCACTTATTGATAAGTCACAGGAGCATGTGGAAGGGGCCGTTCGTTTGAAGCTTTATAAAGGCGGTGTCCATCTGGTTGGCCGTAAATCTGACAAGTCTTTGTATTCTATGGAGCATGTCACCTTCGAAGAAGATCAGGTCTATGATCAGCGCGATGCCGAAGGGTTTATTAAACTGAACGCATTAAGACTACGTTTGCAAAAACAGCGTGGTCATGTTGCTGTCGATCCCAGTTATGAATAAGCCAGCTTTGAACGCAGGTAGATCATGAAAAAAAGGCCGCTCAACAGCGGCCTTTTTTGTGGAAATAAATGCGAGCTAATACTGATAGCAGTGTGCCAGTAGAATTAATAACCGGGATGATAATTGCTGTTATGCGCAGCATTTAACAGCTCGGTACGTAACTTGGTGGCCCGGTCCTGCCAGTGGCTATCGTAGTCATAGATTTTAATAAGACGGTCTAGCTGATGAAGTTGATAGTCAACTTTATGCTGGCTTACAAAAATGGGGTCTTTTTTCAACTGCTCGATAAGATTTTTGGGCTCATCTTCGAGAGTTTCACGGGAATCCCGGTAAGTGGATAACATTTTTTACGCTCCTGATAATATCAATGATATTAAGGCCCTTTGGGCTCTTTTTATTAATAATGAAAATCATACCTACTTACATATAATACGCAAGCTGCATTCTTAAAGGGCGTAGAGGAGAAGAAAGCGTTTGGCTTTAGATGTCAGGTTCATCAATGCCAGCCTGACGACAGGCGGCGGTGACGGTGTTTTTTAACAGGCAGGCAATCGTCATGGGGCCAACACCGCCGGGAACAGGGGTAATTGCCCCCACGTGATCTGTTGCGGCGTCAAAATCCACATCGCCAACCAGACGGGTTTTGCCATCCCCTTTTTCCGGAGCAGGGATGCGATTAATCCCCACATCGATGACGGTGGCACCCGGTTTTATCCATTCCCCATTAATCATTTGTGGGCGACCTACTGCTGCAACGACAATATCCGCCCGGCCGATCACAGCGGGTAAATCTTTCGTGCGGCTATGGCAGATGGTGACGGTGCAGCTCTCATCCAGAAGTAGCTGGGCCATAGGCTTGCCGACAATATTAGATCGTCCGACGACAACGGCATCAAGGCCGCTAAGATCCCCTAGCGTATCTTTAAGCATAAGCAGACAGCCCAGAGGCGTGCACGGCACCATGGCATTCTGACCTGTCGCCAGCAAACCAGAATTGATAATATGAAAACCGTCAACGTCTTTTGCCGGGTTGATAGCCGCGATCACCGCGGCTTCATCAATTTGCGCCGGGAGGGGTAATTGCACAAGAATGCCGTGTACAGCTGGGTCGGCATTTAGTTTTTCTACGACGGCGATAAGGTCATCCTGTGTTGTGGATTCCGGCAGCTTATGTTCAAAGGATTGCATGCCCGCTTCTAATGTGGACTTCCCTTTGCTACGGACATACACCTGACTGGCGGGGTCTTCTCCCACCAGGACGACTGCAAGGCCGGGGGTTAGGTTGTGATCTGCCTTTAACTTGGCCACTTGTTGGGCAATTTTATCACGCAAGTCTTGGGCAAAGGCCTTGCCATCAATAATTTTGGCACTCACAACATTTATCCTTTTATCTTACTTTCGTGGACAGCATTAAGCCAGGCATGGACCTGTTGGTAGAGCAGGTCGGGGTCACCTGTAATGTGTAATTGTTTATTACGATTTGTGACGCCGGATGCAACTGTAATTGTGCTAACGGGCCGTCCCAGTGATTTGGCCACAAATTTGAGAAGGGTTTTGTTGGCCTTGCCGTCTTCAGGGTATGTCGTCACGCGGCACTTTAGTCGGGGGCCATAGGGGCCGTCTTCGATGGGGCCGATACCGGAAGTAGCGGCGTTCGGCGTGAGGCGGATTGCCAGTATGACGCCAGTGGGTGTTTTCTGCAGTGGCATCAAGGCACAACAATCATCAGGTCAGATGGGGTAACAGGTCATAAAGTAATAAATTTTTCAGGAATATCAGCCCCAGAATCAGCACGATCGGGGATAGGTCCAATCCCCCCATATCAGGGAGAATATTGCGGATCGGGCGAAGGGCGGGTGCCGTGATTCTATTCAGAAAATCCATAACGGTCAGTACAAATTTGTTCCCTGTGTTGACGACGTTATAGGCAACAAGCCAGCTGAGAATCACAGAGATAATCAGTGCCCAGATATAAAGATCGATAACGGTGGCAATTAGATTAAATAACGCATACATGCTTTCTGTCCTGTTTCGCCCTTTCGCGGCTCATCTTGTCCATAAGATATAAGCGAAGCAGGGGATGGTGCAACTGTTGTTGTGGAAATGAGTTGTTCTATTCCTGCATTTTCAGGATAACCTTTTCAAAAGGTAAATGTTAATGTAATCTTAAGCGATGAAGGCCAGAATGGCTTCACGGATGTGTGTGCCGCTTTCCCGATAAAAATCAGGAACGGTGAAAATACGCAAGGTTGTGTGAGGTCCCGGTAAATGGTCAGCCTTTTTTCCACAAATGATGCACCGACTTTTACGATCATTGGCTTAGATACGTCAGTGCTGAGTGGTTATTATTCCGCACAGGTGCAGGCCCGGACTTTGTCCAGTCTGCCGACAGCGGCGCAAAGCAGTGCCAGTCGCGGTCCGGCCGTTGTTACACCATGGGATAATCAAGGTGCAGAAAAGACGCTGGTGCGTCGTTTTAATGAATTGCGGGATCAGGATGATTTTATCCGGTTGGACAGTGCAGCGGTACTGGAAGCGGGGGCGAATAAAGATGAAAAAGCCCTATTTGCTTTATATGAGGGATTAAGCGATCTGCAGGCATTGGCGCAATATGCGGCGGATGAGGCAACACCGGACGCTTTATTGGCGCGTATTCACAATCAGTTCCAAAACGGGCTCGCCCAAGTGCAGGATTATATTTCCGATGTGGAGCTGGATAAGCTGGTTTTGTTGTTCGGTGAAAAAGCAAACAGGGTGGAGACAGGGGTTTCATTAGGCAAAGATCCACGGGAACAAGTCTTTCAGACCGTTCATGTGGGCGATAAAACCGCGCCTCTTGTGGGTGTGCAGGGCGATGAAGTTTTTACGATCAATATCACAGCCGGCAGCAACAGCGATGACGTGATTGTTGACCTGTCAGAAATTGAGGGGGATGTCACAATCACCAGTTTGAATAGTCTGATTAACAGCAAAATTGCCGAATTCACAACTGTTGATTCGAATGGTGAGAATGTCAGTAAATATTCAACGCGGTTCAGTGTGGAAGAAGTAGCGGAAGAGCGTTACGCCCTGAAAGTAAAATTGGCGTCCCTGGAGGAATTGACTTTTAGTGCAGCGGTGACGGAACCTGCGCTTTATGTCACAGGAACCCATCTGGATGATGGTTTGGACGCGGTTGAGACGGGCACTTTAACAAAACTTGGCGGATTGACAGGCAGCAATGCAACTCAGGATTTCAAGCAGGATATTGCCGGGTTGACCGGTGAAATATCAGAGGTGCCGACCAATGACGATGAAGATGTGGTGACAGACGTACCGGTCGGGACAACTTCCGCCGTGGCGACGGCCGTTGATAGTCAGGGTTCTGTTTACGTTGTGGGACAGAGTATTGGCAGTTTTGATCGCGAAATAAATACCGCAGAGATATCGGATGTCTTTTTGACCAAGTATGATGCGTCCGGCAATGTCGTTTGGAACAGGTTATTGGGGGCAGCTGACCAGGCGGAGGCTTATGCAGTTGCCGTAGATAATGATGATAATGTTCTGATTGCGGGCCATGTTAATTCGGAAATCGAAGATGCAGACCTGTACACCGGACAAGACAGCTTTGTCGCAAAGTATGACGGATTAGGCACCGAATTGTGGGTGCAGCAATTGGATAGTGTAGCGTCAGACCAGGCGGCTTCCTTAGCCGTGGACAGTAATGGTGATGTTATCGTTGTGGGGCAAACCAGCGGCATTATCTCTAGTAGTTTGACTTCTGCGGGTGGCAAAGACGCTTATGCCCTGAGGCTGTCCGGTAGTGATGGAAGCGTTCTGGCCAGCAGTCAGTTTGGTGCTGCCAATGATGATATCGCTCGTGCAACAGCGCTTGCCAGTGATGGCCATGTTCTGGTGGCAAGCGAAGAAGATGGCCGGGCGGTTTTACGAAAATTAGATGCAGCAGATTTGTCATCGACGCTATGGTCCGTTGATTTGGGAGACCTGAACGGCGGCCGCATTTCCGGCCTAGCGGTGGAAGGTGGTAATGTTTATCTGGCCGGTGTGACAGGCAATAGTAGTTTGTCCGGCGGGGGGAGTGTGGTGAATGCCGCCAGCGGAGGAGATGACGGCTTTGTCACGCGCATTAGTGATAATGGGGGAAGCGGGGCTGCCGATTGGACGCATTTTCTGGGGTCCAATGATACAGATAGCATTGAGGCGATCATTGCCCAGGGGGGTAATGTGTATGTTGCCGGACGGACGACAGGTAGCTTGCCAGGGGAAACATTAATCGGCAGCAGCAATGGATATGCGGCGAAAATTAATGGTACGACAGGTAGCACCGACTGGATACAACAATTTGGCGGTGTGCAAGGACAGAACGGTTCTACGGGGATTGCTTTTTCACAAAACGGTTCTTCCATCTTAACGACACTGGGGTTGCCAGTGGGAACAGTAAATTACGATCAGGAACGCACTATCGTCGATCAGACAACGGCGCGTGCCGGGGATCATTTTTATATTTCCATAGATGACCGCGCGCCGATAAAAGTGACAATACGTGAGGATGATACGTATGAATCATTGGCGGCCCGTATTGACCGTTTGTCATTAACAAAAATGGAAGCATCCAAAGTTTTCAGCGCAGAGGGACCGACTTTAAAAATTGAAGCCAAGAACGGCGGTGAAATCAGGATCCTTGCCGGGGATGGCGGTGAAGATGCACTTGCGAAGTTAGGGCTGGAGCCAGCAAAAATTCTGCCGACAGAGGTATTGTTTAAATTAGATAGTGAATCTGAAGGAACGGACCCCGACGACCTGGGCGGCGTGTTCGGGTTGCGGTTAGAGACAAATTGGGGGACGCGCAGCAAAAAAGAGGCAGAGTATGTGGCAAACCAGTTAGATTTTGCCCTATCTACAATCCAGCGCGCATTTCGGTCTTTGACTTTTGATCCGCTGAAAGCACAACTTTTGCAGCAAAGCCGGTTACAAAGCGGGACCATTTCAAGCTATCAAGCCAGCCAATTAGCAAACTATCAAAGTGGCCTAAATAATTTATTGATCGGGTCAGGTGGCGTTTTAGTTTAAATCAATTATTGGTGATATTTTTGCATAAAAAAAAGCACCCAGAATTTGAGGTGCTATTTTCATCTTACATCCTGGAGTAGGCGGAGCCAAGTAGTCCGTTGGGGGTCGGATAAGTACTTGTCTCCGCCCCTGCTCCAGAGGCACGCGCAATATAAGGGAAAGCTTAGATTTAGACAAGATAGAAGTTACGTTTTTTGTAACAAAATTGACATTATTTAGGCCTTTTTTAAGAGCCTTCTGATATAAAATGTCATAATCACTATATGAAACAGGGATTTAATAGCAGGTCACCTTTTGATGAAAATAAGGTACATTATCGTCTTTTTAGGCTGTTTTATGCAGTTTTCAGCGATGTCATTTGCGGCAAGCGGGGCCGAATCTGAAGAGGCTAGTGTAAAACAGGAATATATATATATGCATATGCAGCCGCTGGTCGCGAATCTGTATAAAGGCGTACGGCGCGAAGGGGTCGTAACCGTGCATGTGACGCTCGTGATTGAAGATGAAGAAGTTCAATCTGAGGTTGAAAGACAGCGGATGAGAGTGCAGGATGCCCTGCTTCGTAAATTTTCAGACCTTTCGCGTCTGTATCTGCGGGTGGATCAGCCCGTTGATATAGAATTTCTGACCCAGTATTTCCAATATGAAACTGATCGCGTCTTGAGCGAAAAAGGTGGTGTAGAGGTCCTCATTTCTGATGTGAGCATGCAGCGTCGTTGAGCGGCCAAAGGTGTCTGTGTGCGTTCCTTTAGTTACAGCCCGTGGCAGTATCTGTGGAACGTTGTGGCAAGGGGGGCGTTTGTGGCCAGATCAGGTTTTGCAGGTAGATTTGCCAAAGTCCTGAGTGTATAGACGCATTATCTAGAAACCTGCGGGGGCGAGCCTGCGGATACAGTTGAGGCCGTGGCCGCTTTCACGTTCGATCCAGCCAATGACATCTTTCAAGGGATCAATGCTGACGCGCATATGCGTAGCATTGGCATGCAATAGATGCATATCATCCAGCATGATGCCAACATGACCGGGAAAGAAAGCAAGATCACCTTTTTCAGGCACGTCTTCGCCGTCCAGAGGGGTGCCGAGTATGGCTTCCTGCATATCACTATCACGCGGTGCGGCGCGTCCTGTTGCGGCTAAGGAAATTTGCACAAGGGCAGAGCAGTCAAGCCCAGCATGGCTCCGGCCCCCCCAAAGATAAGGTGTATAGAGAAATTTAAGGGCCTCTGCCGTATGGTCGGTTCCATAATCACGGCTTATATGTTCCGCATAGACCCAGCCGCCCCCCTTGACGGCAATAAAGCCATTTTCCGTGGGTTGTGTGGTGTCCGTGTCGATACAAACAGGCGACATGAAATAAATCGGGTGGTAAGGCGGGGATTTCACGTCTGGTGAGGAAAAAAGATAGGTGCTGAGGGCACTGACATAGTGACTTGCGGGGGAGGTATCCGTGCGGAGGTGTTCTTCGCGCAGGTAGCCGACATAATCGTCATGTTCACATTGGCCCCAGGCCCAGCCATCCTGTTGATCATAAACTATAAATTTTTCACCATACAAAAGCGTACTGGTGGTAGGGGTATTATCATCTGGCATGGCATAGAGCGGAGCCAGAGGGCTGAGGACTTGTTGGGTGGTGCCTGTGGTGTAACGTGGTGCGGTTACAACGTCTGACAAATGCTTCGCCGCAAGATCATCGCGGTAGGGGGATGTGCGGTTGTCTAGCGAATGTGTCATTTCCACCTTTGTGATTTCATCTTGCGATTAAGCGGAGAGGAGGAGTGTATACCCCCCCCTTTGGATTATTTATAATTCACTATTGGTCTTTTCTATTAAATCTGCAAGGTCCGTTAAATATACCGCCCCTTTAACCGTGCGCTGAACCAATACATTACGTTTATCTGCTTCATCGCGTTTGCGACGGACCAGCCCCATGGTGCTGAGTGTGTCTAAGGCCCGCGTCACAACGGGCTTGGACACCTGTAAGGCGGCCGCGAGGCCGCGAACTGTATGAGGAGCCGGTTCCAGGTATATTTGCAACAATAAAGCCTGTTGGCGTGCGGACAGGTCAATACTGTCCTGACGCACTGTTTTTAATAACGTGCCGTGCCAGAGGCGTAGGCCGTTATGACCGCTAAGGTCAAAGGTTAATTCCTGATCGGCATTCACGTTGCCGTCTCCTTCATGCTGCATTGCGAAATAATGCCAATGAGAGGTGTCTAATGCAAGGGTTAGATGGGCTAAGACTTATATCTTTCACATAGTAAGGCGTAGACAGACCTGAGGCCCATAGCCTCACCGCCCTTGGGCCGCCCGGGACGATCGGCCATATTCCATGCAAAGACGTCAAAATGTACCCATGAGGGGGTCTTTTCCACGAAATTCTTAAGATACAGTGCGGCGGTAATGGCGCCAGCAAAGGAACTGTCGCTTACATTGCACAGGTCAGCAATGGGGCTGTCCAGTTGTTCCGCATAGGGGCCATACAACGGCAGCCGCCAGACAGGGTCGGCTTGTGCAGCGGCATGATTGGCAAGATCCGCGGCTAATTGATGATCGTCTGTGAAGAAGGGAGGGATATCGGCCCCCAAGGCCACACGTGCGGCGCCAGTTAATGTCGCAAAATCCAACATCAATTCTGGCTGTTCTTCATCGGCAAGTGTCAGGGCATCACAAAGGATCAGACGGCCTTCGGCATCGGTATTGCCAATTTCTACCGTCAGCCCTTTATAGGTGCGGATAATGTCACCGGGGCGAAACGCGTTTCCGCTGATATTATTTTCAACAGCGGGAATGAGTACCCGCAAACGGATATCCAGTCCCGTACGCATAATCGCGGTTGCCAGACCCAGAACATGGGCGGCCCCTCCCATATCTTTTTTCATATTGCGCATGGCAGAGGAAGGTTTGAGGTCCAGTCCGCCGGTGTCAAAACAAACGCCTTTACCGACCAGCGTGACTTTCGGGGCGTCTGACCGTCCCCAAGTGATATCAATGAGGCGCGAAGCTTTTGCGGCTGCGCGGCCTACGGTGTGAATGGTGCGATACCCCGCCGCAAGCAAGTCATCGCCAATAATTTGTGTGATCTGAGCACCATATTCCGCGGCAATATGTTCGCTGACATCGCCCAAGGTATCCGGTCCCATGTCTTCGGTCGGTAGATTCACCAAATCCCGGGTTAATTGTGTGCCCGCCGCCAGGGCTAATATGTTTTCTGCCTGTTCGGGGCGGGGCAATACCAAGCGGGCTTTTTGTGGATCGTTTTCTTTGTAATGGGTAAAACGGTAGCTGCTGAGAGCCCATCCTAACCCCGCATGAAAAGCGGCCTGCTCAGAAAGGGGGGCATCGATGTAATAAAGGCCTGCGGGAAGTTTTTTCGCCAAACTGGCGTAAGGCCAAGGGTCGGCCTCAAGCCCGTTGTTTTGCCCTAATCCTAAGATTACCCCGGCGATCTCCCCTTGGGTATCGGGCAGCAAAAGGATCGTATTTTTGGCGGCGGTAAAGTCGGAACTAGATGCCCATTTTTGCCATAGAGGTTCTTGCTGTGCGACCCAGTCCGGGTAACTTTCCTGATCTATGGGCCAAACGGGTATAGCGTCGTCCGAAGAGGGACCAAAAGGGGATGGAAGATCACGAAAAATAAAATCCAGTGTTGAGGCGGCGGGTTGTGTTTCTGTTGAAGGCACAGCGGATATTCCCTGATTGCGTCTTGATAAGATGTGAAGTACCAGTTTAAGCAAGAGATGGGTATTGTAAATATCACCTGCAAGAGGAAATCGTGCCTTATGACAACATATCAATTAGTGATCGGTAACAAGAATTGGTCGACATGGTCATTACGTCCGTGGCTGCTGATGAAAATGGCAGGCATTGAATTTGAAGAAGTCTTTATTCAACTGCGCCAAGATGATACCCGGGCGCAATGTCGCGCCCATTCCCCGTCCTTCAAAGTGCCCGTATTGAAAGCGGGGGAGTTGAAAGTCTGGGACAGTTTGGCGATTTGTGAGTTTCTCGCGGATTGTTACCCGGAGAAAATGTTGTGGCCACAAGAGGCCAGGGTCCGTGCGGTGGCCCGTGCGGTCAGCGCGGAAATGCATTCCGGTTTTCAATCATTACGACAGCAAATGCCGATGGAATGCAAGGCAATACATGATCCCATCGTTATGGATGAGGCATTACAGCATGATGTCCAGCGGATTATGGAAATTTGGCAGGATTGCCGTCATTGTTACGGGCAGGGCGGCCCGTTTCTGTTTGGTGATTTTTCAATTGCCGATGCCATGTTTGCCCCCGTCGCATCGCGCTTTGTCACGTTTCAGGTGCCGTTGGCGGAGCCATGCCTTTCTTATGTGAAGACCATAATGGCCTTACCGGCGATGCAAGAGTGGATCGCGGCGGCCTGAGCAGGCCTCAGGGATAGCTGCACTTTAACAGCGCCACAGCCATAAAGCTGCGATTGCCTGCACTGAGGGTAAAGCGATATTCGGTGTCGCCCAGGATAACAGTGTGATGAAGGGGGAGTGTGCCGCTAATTTTTTGTGTCTCACCACCGGGAAGGGTAAAGCTGATATCAACATCCTGAGCAGGATCGTACCAGGCTTCCGGTTTGCCTTCAGCATTCAGGGAGGGGCGACCCTTACCACTTACGGTCAGGAGGCCTTTTTCAAAGGAAACTACCCCACTTCCTGTCGTGAGAATGGCGGTGGGCACGATAAAGCGTTTCAGTTGTGAGGTATCCTCACATTTCTGGGTGGGCGACAAGGTGGCGATAACCTGCGCCAGACGCTGGGAAGGCAGTCCTTCGTCCAGTCGTTTGTTGATAAGGGTCAGTAAACTCTGTGACCGTTCATCGGGGACGCGTTTTTCTAATTCCTGAACGCGGGCCTGTGATTTACCCAGTTCGAGTTGCAGGCCCTCATAATCCAGTTGCAGCTTTGTATAACGTTCATTGAGAAGGTCTATATCAAGGCGGGCTATTTTTGACCCTGTGTTCCATGCGAAGTATCCCATGCCCGCAAAAACGGCCACGATAAAAAGCCATTTAAAAAATCCAAGCCAGAAACGGCGGCGACGCCTTAAGCGTTCTTTTTGTCGGGAACTGCCAAGAGACATTCAGGGACCTATGAGTAGATGTATGCGTTTTTAATTTATGGATCCAGCCGCACTTTGGCCTATTTTCCACCAAGATGCAATGTCTTAGGTATTGGAGATGCAGCGTTGGATGTGCAAAGGGGCATGGATCTTCGGTAGTCGTGGTTGAAACCGGTTTTCCATGCATGAAGGGGGAGGCACCCCCCCTTCATGCATTCAGGACCGGGACCATACCAGGCCATAGCTTCGGACCAGATGTGTCAGTATATATCGGTAAAGGTGAAGGTGTTCTTCCCCCGGTATACAGTCGGGTGTGAAGCGTAGCGCCTGTCCGCTGAACCGTTATTATTTTTTATATTTTTCTTTGTGTTTTTCCTTCATTTCCTCATGACGTTCTTTCATGTCATCTTCGGCGTCATCAGCTTTGTCTTTTAAGGCCTCTTTATTTTTTTTCTTGGCTTCTTTGGCTGTGGCTTTTTCGGCTTTCCAGTCATCATGTTTGTGTTTCATTTCTTCGGCGTGACTGCGCCCATGATCGCCGGGCATTTTACCTTTTCCATGATCGTCCGCCAGCGCAGGGGCGGCCATGGATAATGTGAAGGCAATGGCCAGAGATAGAGATCTGGTGTGTGATATCGTCAACATTATGAGGCTCCCTATATAAAAATGTGTTTTAGACTTTGAAAGTTTTGAAGAACAATGCGGCAGATTTAGGGCACTCCTGCTCTGATAGCGGGGGGACGGCAGATGTTCGGGGTCTGGACAAAAGGCGGGGCCGACAGTACATCTATAGTCTACCGCGCCCTCTATATGAGTTTGGAAGACGTTATGTTGAAAGCCGCCATTGTTCCTGTGACTCCCTTTGCCCAGAATTGTACGATTTTATGGGATGATGCCACCATGACGGGGGCAGCGGTTGATCCCGGCGGGGATATTGCGGCTGTTATCAAGGCGGCCGAAGATAATAAGGTGACATTGGAAAAAATATTATTGACCCATGGGCATTTGGACCATGCAGGCGGGGCCGCGGAATTAAAAGAATTACAGAATTTGCCCATTATCGGCCCGGAACGTGGGGATCAGTTCTGGCTGGAAGGGATAGAGGCACAGGGCAAGGAATACGGGTTTGCGGGTGCGCGCAGTTGTGTGCCGGATCAGTGGTTAAAAGATGGGGATCAGGTAACGGTGGGCCAATTAACACTGGATGTGATTCACTGTCCCGGACATACCCCCGGTCATGTGGTTTTTTATCATGAACCTTCAAAAGTGGCGTTGGTGGGGGATGTTCTGTTTCAAGGATCTATCGGTCGGACCGATTTCCCGAAGGGCAATCATGCGGACCTGATAGCCTCTATACGTAACAAACTTTTCCCGCTTGGGGATGATATTACGTTTGTCTCGGGCCATGGCCCCTTGTCAACTTTTGGTCAGGAGCGGGAAACGAATCCTTTTGTCAGTGATGCGGCGGTCAGCAAGTAAGAATGGTATCGGGGTGTTTTATCATCGGGGGCCAAACCGCCCTTATGAACAAATAGCCGCGTCCAGGAGCGGCTGGCATTTTGTTGCATCGCCAGCGCAGCAGTCTTCCAGCAGGAAAGCCAACAAATCGCGCATGCCGTCAAAATCCGCAAAATAGCGGATACTGCGCCCTTCGCGCTGTTTGCGGATCATGCCAGCGCGGTGCAATATCCCAAGATTTGTGGACAATGTATTTTGCAGGACACCTAGTTGTTCGGCAATTTCGCCAGCCGTAAGCCCGGCTTCTCCCGCCCGCACGAGATGACGGAAGGTTTGTAGGCGTGTGTCCTGCGCCAAGGCTGACAACGCGATAAGTGATCTTTCGGTATCCATACTTCTGGAAATATCATGGCTTTGCGCATTTGTGTCAAGTTTGGCCTTTATGTAAAGGATTTAGACGGCGTGTGGCCATGCCTTGGGAGATGACATTAATCTGCAAGATCAAATGGTTATGATTGGTTTGTGTGATGAGGGTGAGTGTGTTTGGCATTATTTTGGGCCGGAGACTGTCGGTATTTTTTACAAAAAATGCAGTCAGGCGGGATTTTTTTTAGAATATATCAAGGATAATTGCTTTAACTATATGTTTTATATGAATAAAAAAATATTGGCGCGATATTTGCTTAATTAATATCAAGCATTAGAGCAGTAAAAGCATACAGCGATAAGGTATATGTTAATACGTTTTCAGTATGTAATGAGATGCATCAACGCGATGACTGCATTGGAAAGTAGGTTGTAGTATTATGACGACACTAAAAACATCAGCAAGTTTGGTTGCGCTGTCCCTGGGGATGGGACTGGCGGCATCCGTGGCGCAGGCCGCAGTGGTCGATGGGATCCTGACTGGTGCGGATAGCTATGATTTTTCATATGATTTGGGTTTTGCACAAAATTCTTCTCCGGTTGGGGCAACCCCGGAATCAGGAAAATTGATGTATTCCATTGATGGCACTTTGGGGGATGCGGGCAGTAAGATTTTTGTCCTGTTTGCCCTGCCAGAAGATTTTGTTGATAACGTCTTTGGTAATCCCGCAGATGACCCCGCCCGCGATTGGCTAAAAGGTGGTGGTGCTGGTACAGGTGGTCACACATTTAAAGACCTGATTGTTAGTGATAATTTTGTCATTGATATCACGAGCGACTTAGGTACCAATACGATTGAGCTGGACCTTCTGGATGATGAAAGTAAGAAGACAAAAGGTCCGTCTTCGCCAGATTATGTGGCCCAAATCGAGAGCGACCCGGATGGGATCGTTCTGGATGTGGCAACGTCACTGGAATATGATATGACATTGTATACAGCGGCGGAGCTGATTGATATTAAATCAGACATCAGTGACGTGGATTCGTTAAACGCGCCGATTACAAGCCCCATATACAATCCGTTAGACCCAGCCCGGATTGATGCCAATTGGGAAACACAGGTGATCTATGAATTTGTCTTGGACGGTAGTGCGTTTTCAAGTTTCTCACTGGCCAATTTGGCATCGCCCGGCGCGCATGCCTCACCCGCTAAACAGGGGGCCCCTGAAGACTTTAACCCACCGTGTATAGATGCCAATAATTGTGATCCGACGACCCCGCCGGGTGAGGTGTCGGAGCCTGCGGGCATGGCGTTATTGGGGATGGGATTAGCGGCCTTGGGCTGGCGGCGACATCGGCGACGCCACTAGCAGGTAGAGGCTGACCTATTCAGTATCAGGTCCGTATTTAAAGAAAGGCTGCCGTATGGTGGCCTTTTTTAATGTGACGACCATGATAAGGCAGGCGGTGTTAGGTTATGGAATTACTGATATTGCTTTGCCAGAGCATCCAGAGCATCCAGAGCATCCAGAGCATCCAGAGCATCCAGA